>Ga0206803_1032_pt1 | contig 33446 bp, 41 predicted proteins | sample Alteio_BWOrgCont_61_FD_152909 | JGI IMG/M metagenome (GOLD analysis project Ga0206803, IMG submission 152909) | Enriched cells from forest soil in Barre Woods Harvard Forest LTER site, Petersham, Massachusetts, United States -... | ecosystem: Environmental > Terrestrial > Soil > Temperate forest >... | reverse complement strand
TCCCAATTTTCACCTGAGGTGGTTGCAAAAGTCCAGAAATGACGAGCCTTGCTTGTCAAGAACGGCTTAGCGCCGGCAAAGTAGTTTACGCACTTTTTCCGCGGCCAATAGTGAGAACTATTGGCAAGGGAAACCCGTAGGGGCTTGAGGGCGCGAAATACGAAGCCGCCGTAAGCTGGGCGCTTTCTGGAGTTTTGCAATTACCTCACCTACTAATCGGGGCCAGATGTTACGGAAAGCGATCCTTCTTTTTCTTTTTTGTTTCTTGTGGATCGGACCCGCAACCACTCTGCCTCAACCGCTTAAAATCGACGATATCCCTCGTGTGATGGAGCGGTTTTTTGCCTTTCATATTGAAACCAAGGAATTGGATACGACAGTTGTGCGTCGCTGCGTGAAGCTTTATATCGAGCAATTTGATTCGGAGAAGGCCTATTTTTTAGATCGAGAAGTGGCTCCTTATTTGAATATGAGTGAGCAAAAGGCGACAGCGATTCTTCATCGCCTACAGCAGTATGATTACAGCGATTTCTTCACTCTCAACGGATTGATGCAAGATGCGGTGGTTCGCGCCCAAGCGCTGAGGGTTTATATAGCTAAGCAGTTGATTCAGTCTCGCGATGGCAATGCGACTTCATTGCCACCGGCACAATATGCGCAAGGGGAAGATGAATTGGTGCAAAGGCAGAAGAACCGGATGGTTCGGTTTTACCAATTCCATCAGTCTCGGACGAATCTCGACGCTCCCGATCGAAAAGCAAAGGTCTATGAACTTTTTGAGAAGAGAGCGCAGCGGATCGAGAACAATTATCTTTTTCTGACAGCGGACGGGCTTCCTATGGATCGAGGCCGCATTGAAAATTTACTCTCTCTGCGGATTCTTAAATCTTTTGCTAAAAGTCTAGATACCCACACTTCTTTTTTTAGTCCGGAAGAGGCTTATGAAATGAGGACGAGCCTCGAAAAGCAATTTGAAGGGGTTGGAGTTGTTCTTTCGGAGGGGATCGATGGGGTGATGATTGCCGATTTGATCAAAGGGAGTCCTGCTGAGCTGTCGGGGCAGATCAAAGTGAACGATTTACTTGTTGAAATCGACGGCGTGCCCACGGCGCAAGCTTCCTTTGAAGAGATTCTGGATATGTTGAAGAAGAAGGACAAAGGGGAGATCACGTTGGGTTTCAAGCGAGTTGAAGCCATGAATGAGAATTTTTTCCGAGTTCCTTTGCGCAAAAGGCCCATTGTGATGAATGAAGAGCGGCTCCAGACGAGTTATGAGCAATTTGGCGATGGGATCATCGGGAAAATCTCTCTTTATTCTTTTTATGAGAACAGCGATGGAATCAGCAGTGAAAAGGACATTAAAGATGCGATCCGTTCTTTCCGCGAAAAGGGGAACCTAATTGGCCTGATTCTCGATTTGCGGGAGAATTCGGGGGGATTTTTAAGTCAAGCTGTCAAGGTAGCTGGCCTTTTTGTTTCCAATGGGGTGATCGTCATCTCGAAATATGGGAAAGGGGAAGTCCATTATCTCCGCAATATTGTCAGCCGCAGCTATTACAATGGCCCTTTGGTGGTCCTCACTTCGAAGATGTCGGCCTCGGCCTCTGAAATTGTCGCTCAAGCGCTCCAAGATTACGGCGTGGGCCTGATAGTTGGCGATCAGCGGACTTTTGGGAAAGGCTCAATTCAATATCAAACAGTCACCGACGAGAAGGCTGAAGTCTTTTTCAAAGTTACGGTGGGTCGTTATTACACGGTTTCTGGCAAAAGCACGCAGATCGACGGGGTCATTGCCGACATCGTTGTCCCCAGCTCCTACGCGCCCTATAAGATTGGCGAAAAATATCTTGAATACCCGCTTCCTCCCGATCACGTGGAGGCGGCTTATATCGATCCGCTCACCGATCTCGATGAGAAGACTCGCCGTCTCTTTCAGATGCGCTACTTGCCCTTTACTCAGAGAGTTGTCACTTACTGGAAGCGGATGCTTCCCGCCCTGAAGCAAAACAGCGCCTATCGGATGGCCCACGATGCCAACTTCCAGTTGCTCCTCAAGAAGCAAGATGCTGTGTCTGCTCGCCTCAACACCTTGCCGCCGAACACGATCGACGAGCAATTTCAGGTTGGGAAGGAAGACCTGCAGATGGGAGAGGCTGTGAACGTCGTTAAAGACATGATTCTCATAGAGGCCCAGAACGAGGCTGGCGGGGAGCTCCGAACGGGGTCAGATTAAAAAAAATTGCCAAGAAAGTCCTAAACTCGCTACAATGTCTGGTTTTTATGGCCAGATAGCTCAGTTGGTAGAGCAGAGGACTGAAAATCCTTGTGTCGCTGGTTCGATTCCAGTTCTGGCCACATCACCGGAGACATTTTCAGAAATGGCAATGTCTTCGGCTTTTTCATTTTCTAACCTTTTATTCTTCTGTAGGATAAGCGCGAGAGCCGGATTCAATGCGCTGGTTCGATAATTTCCATCCTTAAAGATCAATTTTGCGGGGAAGATCGAACCAAGCAACTTTCTTCTAGCTTGGGGTTCTGCTTCTTGAAAATACCAAGACAGATCTTTCAAAAGACTCATCCCATATCGGGCATATTTCTCGAAAGCTGTATCAGCGATTTCTAGATCATTCATTTGGATCGTTAGTCTATCAATTTGCTCGGTAGTATGCGATTTCAGCCGTTTATAAGAATCTGCGTCCATCTCTCCTGTAAGAAATCGCTGCTGATCGAGTTTTAGAAGATTTTGTTTATGCCTTTCAATTTCTATCCTTAACTTGTGAACCTGTTGATCTCGATCTCCCTCTTTTGCTTTAAATAGCATTTCCATCATAGCCATTTGGAGGTCGATAATTTCTTGAGGAGGTTGTAGAGTGCCTAGAAACTGTAAAAACCGTTCATTAGCAAAGTCAGCGTTGACGCGCACTTTGCATGATCTTTCACAGTGGTAGTAAGGATATTTTCCACCATTGCCTGAAGAAATGCTTCCCGTCCATGTTTTCCCACATTCAGGGCATGTTAAATGGCCTCTTAAGGGGAGTTCGTCGCGCAGCTTTTCTCTCGTGCGTAAACAAGAATTGGTCTCTGTACGTTTGTCCAAAATCCTTTGCACCTTCAAGAACAATTCTTCTGAAACAATCGCTTCATGAACTCCCTTCACTAGACATCCTTCTTCATGTGTGGTTTCTGGTACATAAAGCTTTCCTGCATAGACAGGATTTCTAAACATCTGACCAAATTGGCTGCGTTGCAATCGAAGTCCATTTTTCCAGGATGCTTTTCTAACATCTTCAATAGGAAAAGCACCTGTAGCAAAGACTTCAAAAGCTTCACGAACAAGGGGAGCTTTTTCATCAGGAACAAGCAAGGGAGTCTTTAGAGCACTTCGGTCTTTAGAGTAACCTATGGGAGCGTATCCGTAGGGATAATAACCCTCTTTAAGAGCGCGTAGAATCCCAGATTTTGTATTTCTTGATCGGATGCGGTTATCAATTTCCGGAAGAGTCATGTTCAGCATCGTGAGCAACAAATTTGCCGGATTATCTGACTCTTCTCCATCATCCAGCGTGAGGACACGTGTTCCATAAGAGAGCAGCTCGCGGTTCATGAGAATTGTGTTTTCGATGTTCCTTGAGAATCGACACCATTTCGTTACAAACAGATACTGAATCTGTTTTTTATGTCTCTTAAGGTAATCCAGTAGCTGCTGAAAATGGGGGCGCTTGAAATCTTTAGCGCTGTATCCCTCATCCGTGTAGTGAGCAATAACATGAATCCCTCTTCGGGCACACTCTTTGCGTAGGAGATCTTCTTGATGAGCTAAGCTAAATCCATATTCAGCTTGTTCGTCGGTCGACACTCGTGTGTAAATGATCGCTGTTTTCGGTCTTTGATCTCTCGCAGAGTATTTCATATTCAATTTGACAGAGCCTCTCTACAAACTCTTTAATAATTTTCACTTCACTGCGAGAATATTTTCTCTCACGACCATTGAGAATCTCCATTGCTTTCTCTTCTGAAAGCATGAGCTACCCCGATGAATGGCAAGACTCGTTTGAGGTCATCAGCAGAAGTCTTCGATTTAAAAAACACAGTAGTTGACCGTGCGAAATATTGGTGGGTCATTGGGTAGATCCTTTAAGGTGTTTTTTTATCGTTCTTATCCGGGAAGCAGTTCGTCCCTCTACTATGTTCGTTGTGATGGTCAGATTCTTGTGTCCTTGCTTAAGCACATGTTCAGAGACGCCAGGCGCAAATCCCTTTTCAATATCGCATCGATAGATCTTGCCTTTCTCTTTTCTAAAAGTGATCTTATCGAAGTCCTCTTTTGCAAGAGTCTCGAGAATTTCTTGTTGCTCAAAGGTAATCCCGCTTTCAAAGGGAAAGCGAGATTTGACCCCTTCTTTCGGGAGCAGCTTATTGAGGAGGGGATTGAGATGAACAATGATGCATGATTCAAAAAGGGTTGTTGCCAATGCTGTCTGTAGCTCTTCATAGAAGAAAAAATCACGCCATAACGGAGCCAGAACAAAAAACGTAGGTTTTTCTAGAAAAATAGCGCACAAAGTATAATATTCAGCCAATGAGATTGGGCATTCCCAATCGATCATTTCAAAGAAGTTTGGTTTTATATGACCGATGTCGCCTAAAGAAGTGTTCAAATGACGCAATCTTTGAATAACAGAGACCCACAGTGCCTCGATCAGATTAAATTTTCTCCAACCATCCATCGATTCTCTTTCACATTCAATAAGACCTTTTGAGTCCCAGTGGCTAAGTACACGGTAAAACCGCCAGTCTTTATCCATGTCGTAGTAAGCTGTTCTCGTTCTAAAAAGCGTCAATAAATCCTGGATCTTTTCAGACTGACAGATATGATAAACATGGCTCAAAAAAACATCTCCTCGGTCAGGAATGTTCGTTTTCTCCTCATCTAGGCCTACGAAAGTCCTTCTCCGCATCATTAGCCTCTCCTAAAAACATAGATCTTACACGCATGTAATATTTTTGTGAAAGAAAATTAGAATCAAGATCGTTGTCTTCGATTATCAGGCAGAAGGATTACAACTTGATCGCCGAATTGTGAGAGGTCCGGCAAAGGAGCCTCAGGGTCGTAAATTATAACTGGATCTAGATGAGGTTTTGCTTTCAGTGTTTCTTCGAGCTTTTGTAGTCTCTTTTTACTGGAGGCTTTCATGAATTTGACGGTCTTCCAATTTCTTAAGCCGCTCCTCAAAGTCATTCATCTCTATTACTTTCGCTTGCCTTTCGATGATTCTGGTCAGGCAATCTCCTTCTGTAGGGGAAAGTTCTCCATGAGAAACGGCTTGAGCTACTCTATGAATTGCCTCTAAAATATCTGAGCCGGTTTTCACAGGAGGTAAGTTGATGAATATCGGGGCTTCTTTTTTAGGTGGAAGAATGCGATCCAGCACAAGCTTGATTGCTTGAATGTTTCCTCGCTTAGCTTCTTCTATGGCTTTGCGACAGATTTCCTCAATTTCCCCTTCAAATAGAGCTTCTGCTGCGATGATCGCTTTATTCCTGGTTCCTCTTGGTCTGCCAAGAGGGTTTCCCGAATGCCCTTTTCTAAACTTCCCCTGTTTTTTCTCTGTTTTATCAGGCATATCTATGGCAATGGGATTTCGCGGTACATATCATAATGTTGAGCATATCCAGTTCCAGGAGGAGACATTGGACGAGCGCCTTTGGAACGTATGAGATCGGAAATAGATTTATTCTTTTCAGAAATAGCAACCTGATAGGGTGTTAATCCACTTTTATCAGCAGAGTGGATATCAGCTCCTAGGCTAACTAGGCGTTTGATTAGTTCAAGTTTTTTGCGCGATTCCAGTTTGGCTTTAATTAATAATTGCAGTGGACGATGCCCATTCCAGGAAGTGTCATTAACATTAGCGCCCGTGTTTAAGAGTTTCGTTACGGATTGCACTAATTCCTCTCCTCTTTGCCTGACTAGCGCTTCTCCTAGAGAAAGCAAAGGCATTGTGAGGTTGATACGATGTTCTAGTTCGGACAAGGTACTCAGTATGTCATCAAAATTTACAGGTTCTGTAAGATACATGTCGCGCATCAACTGATAATCACGTCGCAATTCAGGCAGTCTTTCAGCTCTAGGAACCAGGCGAAAAGTACCGGGTTTAGCTTCAGTATAGTTTGCCCATGAGTCACGAAAGAACAGATTTTTCCATGAAACGACTCTATCTCGGAGGTCATGATGATCAATAGCCTTGATTGCTTCAGGGTGATTTGCTAGTGCCGCGGTATCCGCGTAATGACGGGAGAATCGATCTCGTATGGGTTTATCAAGTGGTCGATGATATTCTGCATGTAGAATCGTAGCCTTTTCCCAGAAAGTTCGCTCGATCTCTAGAGCTACCACTTCACATTGCCAGTCGAGAAAGGCTGCGGGGAAAACTTCGGCAATCCACGGTCGTATCGGATAGCGCCCAGTGGGTTTCTGATCAGTTAGAGAGCCGAATTCGAGTTTTACAGAACGCTTGATGTAAGCAAGCCCTGTTGGTAGCGATGATGGATAGTGAAAAAGAATTACTGGGGATTTGGTCTGAGAGTCTTTTAAAAACTCGAATCTCGCCTCCTCATTTTTACCTAATACGCCAAACGCTGATGTTTCTAACATTGACATAATCTGAGTTTGAACAGCGCTCTCACACGCCTCTTCAGCTTTTTTCCACCATTTGTCAGCTTGGCTGCGATTTGCAGCGGTTTCTGGAAGTCCAAGAAAAGTAGGCGACAACGAAAGATCGATATCTTCAGAAAAGCGATTGATTGCGCCAAATATTTTTGATAGGGAAGTGCCCCCTTTGAATACAAGGCTTTCAGCGAACTCCGACTCGAATAGGATACTGAGTAACCAGCACACGAAGAAATCTTTCTCCATGATGACTGGAGAGATGTTTCTCTGAATAGCCGCTTGTTCAATGTACAGACGTCGTTCGTCAGAAGGTAATTTTAGAAAGTCGAGTTTCATTAAGCCTCCTCAGCTAATTCCTTGAAAATAGAATGCATCCATTCGGGAGCAAATCGAATATCCTTGAGCAGTTCTTTGCGAGCATTCAGTGGTATAGTCCGCTTTAAATGTTTAAGTCGTTCAGGGGTGACATTTTCTTTGCCTAATTCACGGAATGCTTGAACTAAAAGACCGCTGAGCCGTCCTGCCATCGCCATGTTTTTGGGAGTTGTGCGTCGCAGCTGAATGGTTGTCGATCCTATTTTTACCGTTCGACTTGGCCCGTCTGTTAGAAATACAACTTTAGCAGGGACTTGTTCGGATAGTCCCAGGATATTTGCTGCATATGCGCCCGTTGGTTGAATACGAGTGCAATCTCTGCCAACTAAGGCTTCTGCTATTTTTTCTGGAGACGGTTGAAGTGTTCCAAGCTTAGGATGTTCTTTAGGAAAATCATATATTCCTCTTGCGAGGCGACGAATTGTTCCTTTTCGAACGAGTCGGTGAAGAACAATGTCGACAGTTTGCCGACTGCCAAGGCTCAAAAAGTCCGTTGGAACAAATACAGCGCCGTGTCCAAGGGCGGTTATCGCATTAAGTATTTGCTGATCAACGCTGTTCGATTTTTTTTGATTCTTCTTCATGTAAGAAATATTGACACGTTTTTCTTACAAATGCAAGGAATTTTCGGATTTTTTTGCTAACATAAATGCCTGAATATGCAACAGTCTCATAATCAATATGTTGCTTGTTTTTTATGTAAGAAATATTACTATGTTTTTCTTACAAAACTAAAAGAATAGGAAGAAAAGTACCCATCGGAGGATCGACGAAGCTAGACCTTTTCCATTCTTATAAAATATTTATTTTAGTTGAACCTAGAAAGCTAATTTTTCTAGGTTCATTCATATATGCAAAAACTTTTATAGAACTTGACAGCCAAAGGTTTAGATTATTGAAATTATTAAAAAAAGGATGTGTATTGCTGAAAATCTAGGCAATAGCTCATCATAGAGCTGTTTTTGATTCGTGGATGTTGATTCGTCCTCAATTCTTAAATACCTTCCCGGTTCTGGGAAATTGTTCCTTGAATGGACTCTTAACTCTTGATTGAGACGATTTAGAAGATTGATTTCTTCGTTTTAACATTTTTAAAATCAAACGTATGAGAGGTTATATGTCTGTTACACAAAAAACAAATCAATCTATAACAAAAAATCAAACCGATCCCGCTCTTGAAGAGCTGGTATCTGAAGCACATACCCTGTTTAAGGCGCTAGACGCTGCTTCTACAAAAATCCGTGATCTTGAAAAAAGATTAGGAGAAATTAAAGCTCATTTTCCTTTTAGTTATCGTGTTTGCAAAGAGGACGTTCTCAACCCCCTAGATGCTGATCGTGCAGAAATGCACAGGCGCCATGCCGAGCCTTATTCATATTTCGGATACAATAGCTATCTGGAATCGAATATCGCGTGGGAAGAAGATGATAAATCTAAAAATTTTCGTTTGTTTCTAATATCACGAAGGCAAGAATTCACTGTTGTGGACTTTGAAGGCGATCCCTCAGAATGTCGTTCGCCTCTTGTTGATGAACTTGTGTTCAAGAAGCCGCTGATTGAAACAGATCTGGCGACTAGGCTCAAATTTATTGAGCATCTTCATTTCTTTATCCAAAAATTTAAAGAACATCTTCAACGCTATCGAATATCGATAGAAGAAAAGCAGATAGATTCTTTCGATGACACAATCCCCTTTTAGGGGATTTTTGCCGCGTCTTTAGCCATCAGGATTGAGTAGATTATCAACTCTTGGAAGAAGACGCGCGCATCATACTGTCTAAATATATAAATAAAGAAAAATAAAATATCTGATTTAAAAGGAATGTAAAGCATGGAAATCAAAAATATCCTCACAGTACTTGGTATGATTATTTGTTCTGTTACAATAGTTGGCTCTATATTTTTTATGGGGTTCGTTCTCTTCCCATTTCTCAGTGGCTTGGCTCCTGAAAAGCGGTTGGAAAAATTCATCGATAAGAAGTGTTTAGAAGGTAATGAGATAGCCATTCGGATTCGAAGACAAAACATGCGATATTTTAGTGATAGAGATTGCAGACTGGTGCGAGCTGCGATTGAAGGCAATGAGCATGCTATCAAAGCTCTGAAACTTGAACCTAGCGAAAATAAAATGGAGAGGTAGCGAATGTCTCAAGATCAGCCGCTTGATGAGATCAGAAAATGTCAAAAATGCAATATCGATCTTGGTAAAAGGAAATCCCATCTCTGCAAGAAATGCTACTACCAAGAATATCACAAGAAAAATTACCAGCTATTAGAAAGCGCATGTTCCCTGTGCGGAAAAGTGTCCAATTTGGGACATAAGAAGTACTGCTCAGATTGTAAAAATAAAATCCCCAATAAATGTATAGATTGTAGCGATGAGTTTTTTGCAAAAGCAAAATATAAAAGATGCCCAAAATGTCAATACTATTGGTATCAAAAAAGCTGTCCTGAAGGTTTCGTGAAATCCCATGGAAAAAGAAAGGCCACGGTCAATGCACAACTCAGAATCAAAAAAGGATTGTCAGTAGATCACATTTTCCATAAAGGCCCCAGAGGCGAAGGCTATCTGAACAAAAAAGGATACCGATTGATGGTAACCAGACATCCATCGGGTAAAGGACATATCAGAAAGTATCAACATGTATTGGTAATGGAGGCGCATATAGGGCGGCCCCTTACCAAAGATGAAAGAGTCCATCACAAAAATGGAATACGAGATGATAATCGGATAGAGAACCTTGAGTTGTGGACAAAATCTCATCCATACGGCCAACGCGTTGAAGATAAAGTGCAATGGTGTGTTGAATTTTTAAAGCTATATGGCTATCAATGCGCGTTGATTTATGAAGGAATATGTAAGCCATGAACCTACTAAAAAGAGTCAGCAGAAAAGCTTTCATCAACGGAGTGAGAAAGATTGGTTCTATTATGTAGTAGGGAATGATGAAACCGGGATTTTCTACTTATGAGGCCCTTTTCGTTGCCAAACCCCTCTTTTCCCACTGGTTTGTGAGGTAAGGCTTCACTTTGATAAGGGGCTCTAGCTCATAGAGAAGCTTCATTCCCTCGATGAATTGGTTCGAGAACGCTCCGGCTCTGGCCATATTTACTCTTAGAAAATTGGACTGAAAAAAAAGCCAAAGTCTTGGCTTTTTTAGGAATCGAACTGAGAAGCTATGCTTCGAAGCGGCGGGCAGCCCGGATTCCAGTTCTGGCCATATTCCCCGGCATGACAAATATCGCAATATGGTCCCTAACGCTTAATTTCTTTCCCTGCTGATGTCCATTTTAACTAACTGAAAATCAAGATGATATCTCTTGTTTTGCACAATAACATTTCTTGTGTTATTGTGCAGATATCGAGTTGTTGTTCGGATTTAAACCATGAGGACCATGATCCAGGCGCTTGGGCGCTACCTGCAAAATACGCTGGGCCTCCACGTTGATCCAAAACCTCTAAAGGATGTGGGAGATCTCCCTCTTTTTTTGTTGGATTATTATATTTTCTATACGGCATCTCTCTTGGGAAAACCGTGTGTTTTAGCTGTGGCTCGCGAAAGCGATACGATCACACCCGCAGCCATTCGCAAACACTTAGATATTCTTCAAACGAAAACAAAGGTTACTTGCATCTACATCAGTGATTCTGCTGCTTCTTATAACCGCAAAAGACTCATTGCACATCGAGTTCAGTTTGTGATTCCTAACAGGCAGATTTACTTGCCAGCCTTGGGAATTGATTGGATAGAAAATAGCCATATCAGTCCAAAGCATCGCGGTGCCGCTAAATATATGACGCCCTCTACGCAGGCAGTCGTGATTTATGCATTGATGCGCCAAGGTGAAAATGAATTTATTCCCCTGAAATTGGCTAAAATATTAAATTATACACCCATGACTATGACTCGTGCATTCAATGAACTTGAATCGTTTAATCTCGGGAAAACGTTTCGAAAGGGAAAAGAACGGCGATTTACACTCGAAAACCATTCTCTACTTTGGGAAAAATCCCAACCGCTCATGCGAAATCCAGTGAAAAGCCGTGTATGGTTAAAAGTGAGTAAAGGCGGCATTCAAGAAATCAAACGTCTGGGCATTCTGGCTGGCCTTAGTGCTCTCGGAGAACTGTCGATGTTGTCATTGCCTGCTCATCCAGTATACGCAATCAGCAAACAGACATGGAAAAGGTTGCAGAAATCTGGCGGCGTAGAAGAGATCCCTTCAGCTGAGGATGCTGATATTGAAATTGAGGTTTGGAGTTATGATCCAAAACTTTGTGCAAGCAAGGGCCATGTAGACCTATTTTCGCTATTTCTAAGTTTGAGAGAGAATCAAGATGAGAGAGTCGAGGCAGCACTGGAAGGCTTGATGAAGGAGATCAAATGATAAAAGGTTTGGATCGATTCAAAGAACATTTTGCGCCATTTGCCAAAAACTATGTACTTATCGGAGGAACAGCTTGCTCTTTGGCTATGGAAGAGGCAGGTCTACTATTCCGCACGACCAAAGATTTCGATATTGTGCTGTATCTAGAGGCTCTGGATTGCAAATTTGTGGAAGCTTTTTGGGAATTCGTAAAAACCGGAAATTATCAACATCAGCAAAAAAGCACAGGCAAAAAGCTTTTTTATCGATTTCATGATCCAGAAGATTCCGCATATCCTGAGATGTTGGAACTGTTTTCTCGGAGGCCTGGGGTTATCAAATTAACCAATGATAACCATTTGACGCCCATCCCAGTGGATGAGGAAATTTCAAGTCTTTCTGCAATTTTACTTGATGAAGAATGTTACCAATTTATTCATCAGGGAAAACGGGAAATCGAAGGAGTTCCTATTCTCAGTCCAGAATATCTCATTCCGTTGAAGGCAATGGCATGGAGGAATCTTTCGACAGATTCAGGTTTGTTGGGGGATGAAAAAAATATCCGCAAACATAAGAATGATATCATGCGACTCTACCAGTTGCTTACAGCCAAGACCAGGGTCGATTTGCCCGTGATTCTTAAGCAGGATATGCAGTATTTTTTACATGAAATGAAAAAGAACCCGGCAGACCTTAAAGCTCTTGGCTTAAAGCGCACAACCTCCGATGAAGTATTAGCTACTCTCAGTCAAGTCTATAATTGCAAATATGGTTAGCCTATGTACACTCCCATTGCAGACCTCCATTGTGACCTTTTAGAGTATTTAGCCAATCAGCCTCATCGGACTGCTGATGATCCCGCATCTCAATGCTCAATCCCTCAAATGAAAAAGGGGGGCGTTGTCTTTCAAGTTTTGGCTATTTATGTTGAGACGCAAAAAGGGGCTTCAGTGGAGGGCGCCAAGCAGTTCTCTCTCTTTAAAAAACTCGTCAAGGAAAGATCTGAGGAGCCGATCACATTGGCTTTAGCTATCGAAAACGGCTCTGTTCTTTTGGACGAAGAGGAAAAGCTGGAGCTAGGATTTCAAAGGCTCGAAAAGATGAGGGAGGAGGGTGGCTCCATTCTCTACATCAGCCTGACCCACAATACAGAAAATCGGTTTGCTGGCGGCAATGAGTCAAAGGTGGGCTTAAAAAGAGATGGGGAAGTCTTGCTAGAGTATTTGCACGGGAAAAATATCGCCATCGATTTTAGCCACACTTCAGACAAGCTCGCCCATGATATTTTCAATTATTTAGACAGAAAGAAATTGAACGTGCAGCCCCTCGCTAGTCATTCGAATTTTAGAAAAGTCTTCGATACCGCGCGAAATCTCCCCGACGACATTGCTTTAGAACTAGTTCGAAGAAAGGGGGTGATTGGGCTCAATTTCATCCGTTTCTTTATCGGCGAACATATGTCTGACATTCTCAAACACATTGAACATGCCGTTGCTTTGGGGATAGAAAAGAATCTTTGCCTGGGAGCCGATTTTGCAGCGGATGTTGATATTCCGCCAAAGTACTCCCATTTGAAATCCTTTTTTTTTCCTGGGTTTGATAATTCCAGCTGCTATCCTCAGTTCCTTCAATTGCTTCGAGAAAAATTCTCCGAGGACTTCATCCAACGGTTAGCTCATAAAAATCTGGAATACTTCCTGCAAAAATATCAAGTCAGGTGAAGAATAATGCCAACCCAAATGACGAACGCGCCGCCGAGCATCAGAGCAGCTACCCAAATTAAAGGCTGTTTCCCAACGCTTTTTCCTAAGAAAAAACCGAAGATCGCTAAAATAAGCATCGAAAAAGTGAGCGTTAGCCATGGTAAAAATGGATCGAAGGCCGCGAAAACAAGAGGAAACATAGCTCCAATAAAGGAACTTACGCCGGAAATTGACGCATCGATGATAGCGCTCTTTCGAACTTTTTTTCCAAGAGCTGTGCTGGCCAGCATTCCTGAATGGCCGAGGCTGAGTTCTCTTTCCGCTTCCATCAATTCTCTTCGAAGTTCGGAGTACCGCGCGACAAAAAAGACAAATCCGCTTGAGACGAGTGACGCGATAGCGACTCGAATCGCCAAACTGAGATCGGCAGTGCTTGTTTTGTCAAAAAGCCTCCCGGCAGCTAACGTAAGCGCAGTCAAAAATCCGTCGACAAATCCCATCAAGAAAGGAAACTTTCTATCATCTCTTGTCATCGTTTTCGTTTGACATAGTCGATGATTCGAGTCCCGATCACAAGTTCGTCGACGCTATGAACGACGGCGCCTGTCGATTCAATGGCGGCGATGAGTTTCTCGTAGTCCAACTTCGTTCCTTCAACCGTAATGTCCATGCCCACCGTCTCCATATCAATGCCGGAAACCGTGATGTTTGCAGCCTCTACCCCCTGCACTTTGTCAATCGCCTTCGCAATTTCAAAGACGGTAGGACTCTTCGTTGCCTTGTCTACATCCATTGTAATTTTTCGAATGTCCATTGATTCCTTCGAATTTAAAAGTTCTCTTCAGGGTTGGATTGCGTTAATTGACCCACTCAGACAAACAGTAATCTTTTCGGTTTATGCTTCAAAGAAAAAAATAACTGGGATTAAGAAACCAGCGAAGTTGATTCTTTAAAAAATTTAGTGCATATCTGGAAATATGCATAAGGAACATCATGGGTTTCTCTACGGAGGTGTCGCCGCCCTAGCCGCCGCGTCAATGGCCCTCTTTGCGAAATTAGCAGCTCCCGTACCTGTCGAAACCATTATCTTTGTCCGGTTTTTCTTGGGGCTTCCTTTCTTTTTGCTGTCATTGTTTAGCAAAAAAGTCTCTTTTTCCTTTGGCCAAATTCCCAAATACCTTCTCCGCTCTTTAATGGGTCTTGCCGCTCTTTATTGCTATTTTTACGCCGTGAAAATTCTCCCTCTCGTCAATGCCGTCACTTTAGCGAATACGATTCCTCTTTTTATGCCTTTTGTGGCGCTCATTTGGCTCAAATTAGTCGTTTCTAAGATGCGATTTTTCGCTTTAGCGGTTGGTTTTATTGGAGTTCTTATTCTCCTTCGCCCAACGAACGCCATTGTAGAGTGGGGGAGTATTTTAGGTTTAGGATGTGGGATCTTCGGCGCGGTAGCTCTAATGGGAGTCCGCCTTCTTTCCAAAACGGAATCGGCGGAGACCATTCTTGTATATTATTTCATCATCTGCACATTTGTTACGCTATTTCCCGCCATTGCAACGTGGAAACCGATTCCAGATGTCACACATTGGTTCTATCTACTTCTCATTTCACTTTTTGCGACGATTTATCAATACACTTTGACGAGAGCCTTCATTCACGCTCCAGCTACTAAAGTAAGCACGATGAACTATCTCGGCGTCGTATTCGGGGGTCTTTTTGGGTGGTGGGTTTTTGGCGAGGTCCCCGATTATTGGGTCTGGATTGGCACGGTGCTTATCATCGCAAGCGCTCTCCTCGCCCTCTTCGATAAAACCCCTCCTCGTCACATTGGAAAATCCCGCTCATAGAGATCTTCAAGGGCCTCTTCAACTCGATAGATGAAGTCTTGGTGCTTTTTTACATCGATGATGTATTTGTCGTCGGGAGCTCGATCAAAGCAGAGAACCGAGATCGTCGAATTTTCGTCTACAAGCTCGAAAAAGCGTCCCGGCAAGGAATCTGCATCGCAGCAACCCGCAGCCTTTTGATTGAAATTGTCAAATTCATAGGAGATGATCTTGATATATCGATAGCCGTGATCGTTCGCAAAATCGAGAGCTTTATAAAGGACATAACCACTCGAGCCGAAAATCGAGATCAATTGCTCTACAGGTAGATCCTTCCACTCGCCAAAAGGGCGAGCCTGCATGGAGAGTGGAATGAGGAGCCAGATGATTTTGAAGAAGAAGTATTTCACTGCATCTCAATGATCTCATTGACAATCGATTCAATAAATTTAATCTCGTCAAATTTGGGGGCAAAAACGATGGCACTGACCTTCTCACTTAGAAACGTATCTTCTTCAGCCTTTTTGATTAGCTCTCTGAAGAGATGCGAATAGCCAGGACAATCTTTGTGATCGACGACAAAGGCCGTCATATGGTCGCCCTTCGCGAGCCTTTTAACTTCTAGTAATTTCTTTTTAAAATCGGCCAATGATGAACCCGATGCGGCCAGAAAATCATCCGACTTGATAAATGTCATCAATTCTTCTCGCGCTTGAGCCACCGATTCATTGGACGCGTCGATCAGTTCTCCATCGGCAGCTTCTTGTTCCCCAACAGAAGCAATCACCTGTTTTACGAGATCGGCTACGAATGGAACTTGGTCAATATCCTCCGCAAAAAACACCTGAGCTGCGCTTTTTAAATGACCCGTATCGTCAGCGTTTTGGAATAATTCGGAAAATATAAGCCCAGTCCCATGAGCAAAAGCAAGTTTGGGATTATTCTTCCACTCGCTGTTTATTTTTACTAAAGCATCCTTAAAATCTATCAGATTTCCCGCCAAAGGTTCAAAATCGGGAGTTTTAATAAAAGCCATAAAGTCTGCTTTAGCTTGCTGAATTTGTTGATCGGAAGGTCTTATCGAAGAACTCACTGGACTTGTTGAAGGACTGGCTACGGCTGCTACTGACATACTCATCTCCTAGGTTTGAAAAAAAAACGAAGGGAGAGGTTAGATCAAAGGCTGATTTTCGAGAAGGAAAATCGGTTTTTTGCAATCGCCATGGCGTCTTACGCCGAAGATTGCTGTGATTTATAAGATTCATCCAAATAGCGCGTAGCATCCAGCGCAGCCATAGCGCCTGAGCCGGCTGCAATCACGACTCGCCCGTAAGAAACATCGCTCACATCACCTGCAGCAAAGACTCCAGGAATATTTGTGCTGCTATTTTTGCCATGAATGACAATTTGCCCTTTAGGCGAAACCTCTAGCTGATCTTTGAATAATTTTGAATTTGGCGTATTGCCGATCGCCACTAGCAGAATATCAGCAGGTATTTCGGAGATTTCGTTCGTTTGTTTGTTTTTCAACACAACACTTGTGAATAATCCTCGGGAGACATCTAAAACATCTTCTACTTTTGTATTATAGATAATCTCTATCTTCTTATTGTTCATCACAAGATCTTGATGAAATTTTGAGGCGTTAAAAGTGCTGCCGCGATTGACCAGAATCACTTTTTTGGCTACCGCAGATAGAAAATGCGCTTCTTGCAATGCGGCATGACCTCCGCCTATGACGATCACTTTTTTGTCTTTAAAATTTGTCTGTTTACAAAATGAGGCCGATATCACTCCGCGTCCTCTTAAAGCTTGTTCATTGGGGAGTTCTAACCATTGTTTGACAGTGCCTGCGGCAATAATCAGAGTTTTAGCATGGATGGTTTGACCGTCGGAAAGTTTGATTCTAAAAGGGCGATTCAATAAATCAACTTCTAAAACAGAACCCTCTTGAAATCGAGCGCCAAATGCTTTGGCTTGCGTTCTAAAGCGGTTTAACAGGTCTACGCCCTCAACTTCTTCCAACATGCCAGGGTAGTTGTCAATTGTGTGAATCAAGGCCATTTGCGCTTTGCAATCAATATCTTGAATCACAAGAGGATGGCGGTTGGCCTGCGCAGTAAAAATAGCCGCGGATGATCCGGCTGCACCAGATCCTAAAATAACCACTTCTTCGACTTGTTTTTGAACAGCATCTTGCGACTGTTGAATAGATTGAGGATGGGGAATGGCTGCCTTAGGTTGAGAAAAAACTGATTTAATGAAATAAGCAAGGGCTAAAAATGTAGCAATTGCCAAGCTTATAATTAAACTTAAGGGGCCACCCAAAACGGAGGCTGCTATGACTCCACCCCCGAATGCAGTCGTCGATATTCCTGAACTAATGAGGTGAACTTTGTGATTTCCTAAAGTCTCTTGACGGCCTTCATTTAAAGAGGTTGGTTGTTTCTCAGTTAGATTGTTTGTTTGAGTAATAGTTGTCATGCAAATCTCTATTATTTGATGTGTATTATAAATCGTAATTATTTATGAAGTCAATACGCAAACTTTAATTAGTCTTAATATGAATAGGTCTGGGTGAGATTTTCTGTGCGAAAAAACAATATTTGAAAATAATCGCGGTTCGCTGCATTCTTTTGTCCATTTTTCACGGAGGTGATTTTATGGCTTCTTCAATGGCGTTAGACTCGAGGCGCTTAAATATTTCCGCACAGCTAGATAGTTCATACGACTTTTTAGAAAGGCAGACAGCTTGGGCGGCTCAAAACCCAAATGAATTTCAACTCGCTATTTCCAGAACTCAAAAAATATACTTGGATTCCCAGAGAAAGTATAATTTTAGATTGCCTATAGGTTATAAAAGATCTCTCTGTCCCAATGTTCTGAATAATCGAGTTTGTCCTCTGGGAGATGGATGTAATCAAGCTCACAACCTGGTGACCAAATACGCTCTGAATCTTTTGGATCAGGAAAGATATAAATCCAGGTTTTGTAAGCATGGGTCTGATTGTTATCATCACCAACTAGATCGATGCAGATATGTCCATGAAGGGGATTTGATGCATAGAAGAGGAGGGTGGCAATGGGTCTTCCCTCAGCATAATAGGATCGCTTTGCAACCTCGTTATCAGATGCTTCCCAGGACTCAAGCTCTCTTGCCAAGCCCCTGCAGTTTAGTGCAGCAATCTAGGGATTTTTTAGCTTCGCCCTCTTCTCGATTTCAAAAACAGGTAGAAGTTCTCTCTAAAGTACAGAGACCTCCGCCGTTAATCATTACCTCTCCTCCATCAAGTCCTATTCCTGTTGCGAGTCTGGAGAGAGTGGATCGCGTTGGCCAGATGAATATTCCTATTTTTCAGTTTAATAGGGATCGGCCACTGGTCATTCCAACCACGCCCAATACGCAACAATGGAGTTTTGACTTGTCTAAAAACGGAGTGATTCTTGTTGAGCGAGGGAGCGGATTGCCTGTTTGAAGCTCTCTGTGTGGGTCCCTTCGAGGGCGGAGATTTCAAAAAGAGTAGAGGGATCGTAAGGATAACGGGCGCGGAAGGCGGCAGCGAGGGGCGCAACGTCTTCTTGGTCGATCTTGTTGAGAGCGACGACGAACGGCTTTTCAAGCATGGCGGGATTGTAAGCTTCTAGTTCGCGGCGGAGCATCAAAAACTCCTCGAAAGGGTCCCGTTCTTGATAAGGAGCTAGTTCGATCAGATAAACAAGAGCGGAGGTTCGTTCGATGTGTCTGAGAAAGGCAAAGCCGAGCCCTTTGTTTTCGTGAGCATCTTCGATAATGCCGGGAATATCGGCGATCAAAATCCGAGAAAAATCGTCGAATTCGACAATGCCGAGGTTGGGCCTGAGCGTTGTAAAAGGATAGGGAGCGATTTTTACTTGGATATGGGCGAGTTGAGAGATCAAAGTCGATTTGCCCGCGTTGGGCATTCCGACAAAGCCTATATCGGCGATCAGTTTTAGTTCCAGTTCGACCTCGACGGCTTCTCCGGCTGTCCCTGGCGTGCATACGAAAGGAGCTTGGTGAGTCGCTGTTTTAAAGCAGCTGTTCCCTTTGCCTCCGATGCCACCTCGGCAAATTTCCCACTCTTGTCCCGCTTCTGTGAAGTCGCAGAGGATTTCGCCAGTTTTGGAATCTTTGATGAGGGTGCCGAGCGGAATTTTCAAGACGAGGTCTTGCCCTGTTTTTCCTGTACAGTTACTAGAGCCGCCATCCATGCCGTTCTGCGCTTTGAGGATGCGGCGATTTCGGAAGTCTTCGAGGGAATGAACTTGTTTGTGGGCGACTAGATACACGGAGCCGCCATTGCCGCCGTTACCGCCGGCAGGGCCGCCCTTAGGGATATATTTTTCACGGCGCCATGCGACGACGCCGTTGCCACCCTTGCCCGCCGATAAATTTAAAACAACTGTATCGACGAACATTGGAATCCTTTATTGTGGCTGGACGACGGAGACAAACGTCTTCGCGCCCTTGCGGAATGCGACAGTGCCATCTGTCAGAGCGAAGAGAGTGAAATCTCTTCCCATTCCTACGTTTTTAGAAGGGTGCCATTTTGTGCCGCATTGTCTGACGAGAATGCTGCCGGCTGTGACGAATTGTCCCATGGTTGCTTTAATGCCGAGTCGCTGAGAGCGGGAGTCTCTGCCGTTGCGAGTGGAACCTTGTCCTTTCTTTTGTGCCATTTGAAATCCTCTTAGGCTGCAACAATTTTCTTAATTTTGACACGAGAGTATTTTTGGCGGTGGCCAACGGTGCGGCGGGAGTTTTTGCATCTCTTGTATTTGAAGGCAATAACTTTCGGGCCTTTTGCAATGCCGAGCACATCAGCGTGAACGGCGCATTTTTCAAGGTGGGGGAGTCCGATTTTAGGAGCGTTTCCGTCATGGATCATCAGAACTTTATCGAATTTTACTTCTCCATCAGTATGGAGGAGCTCGACTTCAATTTCGTCTCCCTCTTCGACTCGGTATTGTTTTCCACCTGTCTCAATAATCGCGTACATAAATCCTCAGAATATGATCATATTTCCCAAAAATATTACTGGAGCGGCACTTGATTTGTCAATGTCAAACTACGGAGACCGTCTCTTCAAGGAAAATTTTTTCTTTTTTAGGGGGAGAAGCAGCAGGTAAAAGAGGGCGGCTAAGAGGGCGATCGTGGCGGCGGGGGGCCAATTGAGGGCGTAGGCGGCGCTGAGTCCGAGCACGCTGAAAAGGGCGCAAAACCCGGCAGCGACCCCCATCATAGCCAGCAGCCGGTGCGTAAAGAGGCTGGCTAAAGTGGCTGGGATCGTGAGCAGTGCGATCACAAGGATGGTCCCGATGATCTGCATCAAAAGGACGATAGAAATGGCCAATAGGCTCAAAAGGAGCAAATAAAGCCTGCGGACGGGGACTCCCTGCAAGAGCGCCTGTTCTTCATCGAAGCAAAGAGCTAGGAATCTGCGGTAGTAAAAAGCGACGACTGCGAGGACGATCCCATTGAGAATTGCTAGGCGGATGAGATCCCCCTTTTCGATCCAAAGGATATTGCCAAAGAGATAATTGAGCAATTCTACGTTTGTTCCTGGAGTCAAAGAGAGGAAAATCACTCCGATGGCCATCCCTGTCGACCAGATGGCTGCGATGACGGCATCTTCCCGCTGTCGGTAATTCAGATGGATCCAGCCCAAGAGAAGAGCGGATCCGATCGAGCTGGCAAAAGCGCCCCAAATCGGGTCGAGCCATGCTAGGCCATATGTTCTCTGCAGCCAGAGGCAGAATCCCATTCCCCCCAGCACTGAGTGGGCGATGCTGCCCGCAATGAAGGAGATCCTCTTTACGACGACGAACGACCCGATCACCCCGCTCGCTACCGAGGCCAGAAGGCTGGCCCAAAGGGCCATTTGGATGAACACATTGTCAGTGAACGCAGAGAGCATCGGCCGTATCTCTATTGAAGTGGTTACCTGGGAGCCCTAAGAGGGGTGTATGATACAAACCCAAAGCGAAGTGTTCACAGACCTCTTTGGGCAAGAAGGCGCTAACTTGTTCTTGGACGCAGAGGACTTTGTCTACTCGTTCGATGATCGTTTTCAAATCATGCGTGACGATTAAAATCGTTTTTTTACCCTTGAGCGATTCAAGGAGCTCGAAAATCACCGCCATAGAAGGGGTGTCGATATTGGCGGTCGGTTCATCGAGAAATAGCAGGTCTGGATCGGAAAGAAGGGCTCTTGCCAAAAGGGCCCGCTGGGCCAGTCCACCGGAAAGAGAGCCGAAAATCTTATTTTTATGGGGACCTAGGCCGAGCTGTTCAATCAACGCATCGGCTCTTGCCTTAATGGTTGCTGGATAAGTTCCCCAGAACGTTGTTTTTGAAAGAGCTCCTAGTAGGACTAATTCAGAAAGGGTGATAGGAAAATCTCGATCGGTTCGGTGTACTTGGGGCACATAGCCCACTCGTCCTGCGACTGAGATTTTTCCTTTTGTCGGCGTCAGAAAACCCATTAAGAGTTTTAAAAGCGTTGTTTTGCCGCCCCCATTTGGCCCGATGATGCCGATGAATTCCCCTTTTTGGATGCGAAGGTTCACCTTGTTCAAAATCGACACAGCCTCATAGGAGAAAGAAAGATTTTCGATTTCAATCTGCGTCATAGGGATCCGCGATTAAGTGGGCGAGCTTTCGCATTGTTTCAAAATATTCGGCTGAATAAGGATCGATCAAATGGACAGGCACATGCAGTTTTTCAGCGATCAACTGAGCGCCTTTGTTATTATATTGGGGCAAGGCAAGCGCTACTTCCATGCTCTGCGCCACTGCCCTTTTTAAAATCTCTTCTAAGTGTCTGGGGCGAGGATCCTTTCCTTCGTATTCGACCGAAAGTTGTTCAAAACCGTATTCTTTACAAAAGTAGCCAAAAGCCGGGTGAGAAACTAAAATCGTCCGTTTTTCGACCGATTTTAGAATTTCGTGAATTTCTTCGTCGAGAGCTCCTAGTTTAAGGCGCAATTCTATTAAATTATTTTGAAACAGTTCTTTTTGTTCAGGGAATTGCTGACTTAAACTTTTGGCGATGATCTCAGCCTGGAGTGAGGCCAATTTGGGGCTGAGCCAGATATGGCGGTCTAGATGGTCCATGGAGCAATGTTTACAGCTTAAGCCGTGTTGCTCTTCGATCAGCTGAATTCCATCCCGCAAGTCTTGCACAGTCAAATTTGGATTGCGGCTCTTTAAAATGGGGAGGATCAACCCTTCAAACGGCTCGCCGATCCGAAACCAGACCTGGGCATGCGCCATGTGGCTTACTTGATTGGCTGTGGGTTCAAAGGAATGGGGGTTAGCGGCGGTGGGAACTACTGTATGTACCTCGAAGAGGGGCCCCGCGATCTGTTCGACCAGGAAGCGGTAAGGAGAGATACTGACTAATAGTTGTGGTTTTTGCGGGTGCTTGGCAGCGGCGGTTTGTTTTCCGCAGCTTAAAGTCAAAAGTAACGCGCAGAATAAAAGAAATTTTTGGATCATAGGGGTCCTTTTCCGTAGAAAACTATCGCTTTTCTCTGTAAATAAAGCAAGGCTCGACTCAAATGAGACTTGTTTTTAAAAGGCTAAATCGACTAACCTCAAGGGGTTTTTTTGCGGAGAGATGTCCGAGTGGCTTAAGGAGCTCGCTTGGAAAGCGTGTAAACGTGAAAACGTTTCGTGGGTTCGAATCCCACTCTCTCCGAATTTTTCTCCGAAAAATCCGGGGAGAAGCAAGCCACCTGCGTGGCTTGCGGGTGGGATTCGAATGGGCCGCGATGCAGCGCGGGCCATCGCCGCCCCGGTAGACGAGATCGCTTCGCGACCTCGCGAGAGGGGATCCCACTCTCTCCGAATTTTTCTCCGAAAAATCCGGGGAGAAGCAAGCCACCTGCGTGGCTTGCGGGTGGGATTCGAATGGGCCGCGATGCAGCGCGGGCCATCGCCGCCCCGGTAGACGAGATCGCTTCGCGACCTCGCGAGAGGGGATCCCACTCTCTCCGAATTTTTCTCCGAAAAATCCGGGGAGAAGCAAGCCACCTGCGTGGCTTGCGGGTGGGATTCGAATGGGCCGCGATGCAGCGCGGGCCATCGCCGCCCCGGTAGACGAGGTCGCGAAGCGATCTCGCGAGAGGGGATCCCACTCTCTCCGAATTTTTCTCCGAAAAATTCGAGAATGGAGTCCCATTTCGGCGTTCTTTGAGTGCCAAACCCTATCTAGAATTTTCCTTTCGCCCTTGCGTCCAATAATTTTGTGCACGAATGCTCCAAATCTTTTCCCGATTCAATTCTTTTATTGAACGGGGGAGCTCCTCTTCTTAAAAATCGGCTTGAAATCGGTTTCCTGATTTGGTATAGTCTCTCGGTCGAAGAAAGAGGTTCACAAAAATCTTTTAACCGCCTAAATAAACAATGTGCCGTAGGAGTTCCGGGTGAGATGCCCTTTTTGTAACCATGAAGAGTCGAAGGTAACTGATTCGCGCGATACGGGCGAGACCAACTCGATCCGCCGCCGGAGAGAGTGTTGCCAGTGCATGCGCCGTTTCACAACTTTTGAAACAGTCGACTTGAGCCTTCAGGTGAAAAAACGGGACGGAACTTTTGAGGATTTTCAGCAGGAAAAGCTGATTGACGGGATGGATGCGGCGTGCAGACATACCCGAGTGAGCCACGATCAGGTAAGGGCTTTGGCCAATAAGCTCAAGACCGACCTGATGGCGCGCGGAGTGAGAGAGATCTCGAGCCGCGAGCTAGGCGATATCGTGATGCAGCATCTGCAAGAGACCGATGTCGTCGCTTATATCCGCTTTGCCTGCGTTTACAAGCGTTTTAAAGATATCCGCGAAGTCCTGGGTGCTATCCAATCGATTGTACCAGAGGAAACGCTAAAAGAACCTGAAAGTGAGGAAACTATTCATGTCGCTGACGAAAACTGAAATTGCCCATTTTAAAACAAGGCTTCTGGAACTTAAGGCCCAGGTGACGAAAGTCGTTCAAGGAACCAAGGAAGCTGTGACTCAGCCAGATGAAGCGAAGGGCTATTCGCAACACTCTGCGGATGAAGGAACCGATGACTTCGTCAAAAACATCAACCTCGAAGTGACCAATAAGGAATTCGGCATGCTCCGCCAGATCGATCGAGCCCTGGAAAAAATCGAAGAGGGGACTTATGGGGTTTGCGACATAACCAGTGAGGCAATTCCGATGAAAAGGCTTGAGGCCATTCCCTACGCGACGATGACCGTAAAGGCGCAAGAGAGATTCGAAAAAGGAATCTTCGAATGAAGTGGGCTTTTTTGATTTTTTTGTTGGGTCTCGATATCGTTTCAAAGATTTTTGCGACCCAATGGCTAGGGATTGAAATTTTCAGATTGTCCGGGATCACTTTTTCGCTCGATTATGTGACCAATACAGGGGCCGCATGGGGTCTTTTCACAGGCCATTCAGGACTTCTTTTTATTCTTCGGACGGCGATTATTTTAGGTCTCCTCTGGTTTGTTCCGAAAAAATTCCCCATCTGGCTGATCGTCACGGGCGCCGTGGGGAATGCGATCGACTACTGCCTTTATGGCCATGTAGTCGATTTTCTCCATTTTACATTCTGGAATTACTCATTCCCCATTTTCAATGTGGCCGATTCATGCATCACGATCGGGGTGTTATGTCTTTTCTTGTCTCAACGCTCTCTTAAACAACCCCAATCTTTATGACCCTCCGCCTCTCCACTCCCGCTGCAGAAGGTGTCTATCAAGGCTCGAAATACTTGAAATTTCAAGTCCTTTGCGATGGAGAGGAATTAGCTGCCCTTTTCCAATCGCTTGGCCCTTTTTGGATCTATCCGCTCACGGGCCTTGTCGATGGAACGCCTATTGACCCCGAGACTTTTCTCAAAGAATACACTTCTTGGATCGACGGCTTAAAAGAGGGGCGCGTCCCAACCGATGGGGCTTTGCGCCGCCTGCTCGCTTGCGCTTTTACGGCTGAAGTAGAGGCCCTTTGGAAACAAGAGGTGCCGGGAAATCGCTATCTGATCAAAATTGGCAGGCCTGTTGTCCAGGTGCAGTCCCACTTTTTTACTTATTCGCCGATTGACGAGGTCTTTCGCCCGATGGCCATGGGAGCGGGGAGCATTTTCTGGGGCCTCCAATTCAGCTTCCCGCAGATTTACCAAGATGCGAAAACCATGGAATTGCGCGAGATCGACGAATCCTTGAATGGAGAACTCTTTCAAAAGATCCGGCAATGGGTTCGCGATATGACCCGCGCGACCCCTTTTGTCGTAGGTGGAAAACGGACGAATGTCCCTATCCGCCTCGGCAAAAACTGCTTCTCCTGGATCCACAATCATCCGCAGACAAAAGAGCAAAAGATCGAGGTTTATGCAGGTTGAACATGTGCGTAGGTGCTCTTTATGCCTTCTCAAGGAAGGAGAGGTCGCCCCTTTTTTGCAAGAATTGAAAAGAAGCCATCCGCAAGTGGAAATGGCTCTTTTTCCATCGCCCGGTACTCTGCAAATCATGTTTCAGGCTGAAGAGTCTGTTGACGGCTTAGTGGATCTAGTGCAAGAAAAATTCCCCACGTTTTTTTATGGCGAAGGAAAGATTGAAGAAGCGGTTCATAGGACGTTGATCGCTGAAAAAAAGACACTGGCTCTCGCCGAATCATGCACGGGCGGGCGGATAGCGGCTTCTTTGACCGCCATTCCCGACGCATCGAAATATTTGCTGGGCTCCATCGTCGCTTATTCGAACAAATGGAAAGAGCGGTTTTTACACGTTTCTCACACCACGATTAAACAAAAAGGCGCTGTCAGCAGAGAAGCCGTTGTGGAGATGGTTCAAGGCTTATTTTCTGAAACGGATGCCGATTATGCTTTGGCAGTCTCAGGGATCGCCGGCCCCGGCGGTGGCACTCCAGATAAACCAGTCGGAACGATTTATATTGCTATCGGCCAAAGAGGGCAAAAAATCGACGCAGGATTGATTCGCGCTCCTCAAGATCGAGGTTTAGCCATCGATTTAGCAGTTTCTCTAACCTTCGGCGCCCTTTGGCGGCGCCTCGTACACAACACGGCTACTTTCTCATGACCTACCAACTTCTCGATAGCGGCGATGGCCAGAAGCTCGAACGCTTCGGCGATTACACTCTCGTCCGCCCCTGCCCACAGGCCGTTTGGCGCCCCACTCTTAAAGAGGAATGGAGCAAGGCCTCTGCCAGCTTTTCCCGCGATAAGGAAAAAAACAATTGGACCTTTCGACAAAAACTCCCCGCCTCGTGGACTGTTTCTCTCGGCGGCGTCCAATTTAAAATCTCTCCTACCGATTTTGGCCATCTCGGCGTTTTTCCTGAGCACGCTGACCTTTGGGAATGGATGCGTCCCCAATTGAAGAAGCCAGCTCGCGTTTTGAATCTATTTGCCTATTCGGGAGGGGTAACTTTAGCTGCCGCTCAAGAAGGCGCTCAGGTGTGCCATCTCGACGCTTCGAAAGGGATGGTCGAATGGGCCCGCGAAAATGCCACTCTCAATAAACAGGAAAAAGCTCCCATCCGCTGGATTGTCGATGACGCCCTCAAGTTTTTAAGGCGAGAGATCAAGCGGGACTCCCGCTATGAAGGGATCATTTTGGATCCTCCCACTTTTGGACGCGGAAGCCAAGGAGAGGTTTTTAAAATCGAACAGGATATCGTTCCTTTGCTCGAGCTTTGTAGCCAGTTGCTCTCTGAAAAACCTCTTTTTGTGGTTTTTTCCTGCCACACTCCTGGATTTACTCCTCTCGGCATGCGCCATCTTCTCAGCCAAACAATGCCAAAAGGGCACATCGAAGGAGGGGAAATGGCTCTCCATTCTCCAGGAGCCTTGTCGATCCCCAGCGGTTCCTTTGCAAGGTGGACCTGTGCTTAAAATCACCAGCCTTCAAAACAGCCGCATCAAAGAAGTGGTCAATCTGCGCAACCGACGCGCGCGCGATGAGAGTGGACTTTTTTTGATTGAGGGCTATCGAGAATTAAAGCGCGCTCTTGACGCCAAAAGGAAAGTGGACGCCCTTTTTTATTGCCCCGAACTCTTTCTAGGGAGCAATGAACGGGCTTTGCTCGAGCAGTCGAAAGCCGAACTCGTCGAGTGCAGCGAAGAGGTGTTTGCTAAAATCTCTTATCGAGATCGCCCCGATGGTCTACTTGCCGTTGCTCCACAGCACCATTTGGCTTTGAGCGATCTCGTTTTGAAAGAAAACCCCTTTATCGTCGTCGCTGAAAGCATCGAAAAACCGGGCAATCTCGGCACGATTCTCCGCTCCTGCGATGCAGCGGGCGTCGATGCTGTGATCGTTTCCGATCCGACCACCGATATCCATAATCCCAACGTCGTCCGCTCCAGCGTAGGAACGCTCTTCACTCTCCCTGTTTTGGAAGCGGGCGCTGAAGAAACTCTCGCCTTTTTGAAGCAGCACAATATCGCCATTGTCGCCGCAACGCCCCACGCTAAACTCGAATTTACCCAGGCCGATTTAAAAGTCCCACTTGCCATTGTCGTCGGAACCGAGCAATATGGACTTACAGAAAATTGGATGAAAAAAGCGGACATTGCCGTCCGCATCCCGATGTTTGGCGTAGCCGATTCGCTCAACGTCGCATCAGCAACCACATTGTTACTTTATGAAGTCATCAGACAGCGCCGAAATCATCTTTTGCGATAATCACATTCTCATCGCCGCCAAGCCTCCTGGGCTCTTGACACAGCCCGATGAGTCAGGCGCCGATTCTCTAGAAGCCTTTGGCAAAGAATGGGTGAAGCGCGAATACAAAAAACCGGGGAATGTGTTTCTCCATTGCATCCACCGCCTCGACCGGCCCGTTAGCGGCCTCGTTTTATTCGCCCGAACCAGCAAAGCTCTAAGCCGGCTCAACGAACAATCCCGCGGACAGGAAATACAAAGGATCTATATCGCCGAAGTGGAAGGCGTCTTGGCTCATAAAGAGGGGAAGCTCGATCATTACCTGATCCACGGCGACCATCGCGCCCTCATCGGCAAGGAAGGCGATAAAGACGCTAAACACGCCCGGCTGACTTACCAGGTAATCCACCGTCGCCCCCATTCCACCGTCGTATCCATTGAATTGGAAACGGGCAGATATCATCAAATCCGTGCCCAGTTCAGCGCGACCGGTCACCCGATCGTCGGCGATAAACGGTATGCCAGCCAGTCGGGAGATGGGAATTGTATCCATCTACACTGCTCTAATCTCGCTTTTCAGCACCCCGTGACTCGAGAAGTTCTCCGCTTCGAGTCTCCCCGCTCCTTTTAATAATTGATTTAATTTTTCGTTTTGCGGTAAAATAGTTTGGAAAATTTAAACTTTTGGCTTTGTAATGTCTATTAATTCTGTTTTGTATAGAAGTATTGAAGATTACGTTGGAGTTCTTGATTCGCAGCCTTCTCTCGATCACAGATATTTTGGTGTTGCGAGAAGAGATAAGATAGATGAAATAACAAATAAAATTTATAATGATATAGGTTTTTTCTTGAATTATCCGAAGTTTAAAACGGAAGACTGTATATATGGGAAATGTTCGAAAGGGATCAATTGTCGATTTGCTCACAGTCAGATGATTAAAGAGGCGATTGGAAATGCTTGTAGAACATATCGCGCAAGGTCTATGCCAGCCCCACAAACAATCACTCTTCCTGGCCCTATCTACCTTATACAGCCTCAGTTTTACTATTTTGCGGCTAATTCGCAGATGCAGATGGTTGCCGCACCCCCTCCGCCTCCGGTCATTCTTATGCCCCTATTTCAACAACAACCCCAGTATACTCCGCCTCCGCAGATGTTCTATGATGCGCCACCAGCCTACACACCTCGGAATGAGCTACCGCCTCCTGTAATCTTTTCCGCGCCTCCATCTGTTATCCCAGAAGACTCTGATTTGAAGGAGATGGCCGTAAATGCACTCGGGGATCCTGATCAAGCAGACGACATTGCGAAGAGATTGACATTTCTTGATGATTGAAATTTTTTATTGGCTTCTTTTGTGAAAAATTTGCTATATTATTTCACTTCACAAAAGGAGCTCTTATGAAGATCTTGTGGACCGTAATTTTCAGTCTATTTTGCATCTCTACAACCCATGCAGAATGGGCGATGCAGACGTTGAAAACGAAACCGAGAATTTTTGTCATTCCCGATTTTCTCACTCCTGCTGAATGCGACCATATGATCGCGACAGCTCGCCCTTCTTTAGCTCGCTCAACAGTGCTTGATGATAGTAAGCCGAATGCCGGTGCTTTAGATTCTCGGCGAACGAGTCATGGGATGTTTTTTCCTCAGGATCCTCAAGATCCCATTTTGAGGAATGTAGAACAGCGAATTGCCGACCTTACGAAGATCCCTGTCCCGAATGGAGAGGCGATGCAGGTTCTTTGGTATCAAGTGGGCGCCGAATATTTGCCCCATTATGACTATTTCAGTCCAACGACTCCTGGCGGTGCTTCCGCCTTAAGTCGAGGAGGGCAGCGCGTGGCTACTTTCATCATGTACCTCAACACACCAGAAGCAGGTGGCGAAACGATTTTCCCCCTCGCCTACGTTTCTGTAATTCCGAAAAAAGGGATGGCATTGCTCTTTTATAATTGCCAGCCTTCAGGTGAAGTCGATCCACTGACTCTTCATGGAGGAGCCTCTGTCAGAGCCGGGGAAAAATGGATCGCCACCAAGTGGCTACATATGATGCCATTTCACTAGGTTATAAACTTTCTGCGATTTGAACGGCGTTGAGAGCCGCTCCCTTTAATAATTGATCGCCGACGGCCCAAAACTCGAGCGTGTTTGGCTGACTCGGATCGATCCGAAACCTTCCGCAAAAAACTTCGTTTTTGCCGGTTGCATCGATCGGCGTCGCGAAGCGATTTCGCTCCCGTTCTTCGAAGATTTTTAAGCCGGGGACATCGTTTAAGGCGCAATAGATGGCATCGAGCGTGAAAGGGCGTTTGAATTCCACATTGGCTGACACTGAATGGGCCCGCAAAACAGGAACGCGGACGCAGGTGGCGCTCAGTTGAATCTGGTCATCTTCCAAAATCTTCCGCGTTTCATAGAGCATTTTTACCTCTTCTTCGACGTAGCCACTTTCGTGCAGAGCCGAGTTGTGCGGGTAGAGGTTGAATGCGTAGGGATATGGCAAAGTGTGCTGATAGGGGCGGTTTTCGAGGAAGGCGCTCGTCTCCGCTTGCAATTCGCGCAGCAGATGAGCTCCTGCACCGCTAGCCGCTTGATACGTAGAAGTGACGATCCGTTTTACGCCAAAGAGACGGTGAAGAGCAAAGAGAGGCATCAGGAGAATTGTGGCCGCACAGTTAGGAGATGCGATTAAGCCTTGGTGATTTTTTAGCGCATGCGCATTGATTTCAGGAATGACGAGCGGCACCGAAGCCTCCATCCGAAATGCAGAACTTGAATCGATACAGAGACACTTCGCGTTCGGGATCCATTGTTTGGAGATAGCGGAGCCGGCACAGAAAAAGGCGATGTCGATGCCCTCTAAATTCTCGAGAGCCTCAACGGGAATCGAATGGATTTTCTGACCCACCGATTTGGGTGAGGCAAAGCAGCGGAGTTTCTCGAAAGGGAATTGTCGCTCGATCAAAAGACGGACGATCTCTTGTCCCACCGCGCCCGTAGCGCCGATCACCGCCACTATTTTCTTTTTTTGTCTCATGCCCTACTATACTAACATGAAAGAACTCATTCTTCAATCGGTCGACGATGCGATTCGGGCAGCTCACAGTTTGAAAACTCCCGAAAGCCTTTTATTTATCGAGAAAGCTGCTGAACAGATTGCCCTTTGTTTTGAAAAGGGACGTAAAATTCTGATTGCCGGCAATGGAGGCAGCCTTTGCGACGCCATGCATTTTGCTGAAGAGCTCACGGGACAATTTCGGGGAAAACGACGCGCCTTGCCAGCCATTGCTCTATCGTGTCCAGGACATCTCAGCTGCGTAGGCAATGACATGGGTTTTGATTCGATTTTTGCTCGCGGCGTTGAAGCACACGGAAATCCCGGCGATATTTTTATCGCCTTGACCACGAGCGGCAATTCATCGAACCTAATCTCAGCTCTGCAGATGGCACAGAGTCGAGATCTCTATACGATTGCATTTCTCGGCAAAACGGGAGGTAAAATGAAAGGACTCTCTCATCTCGAATGGATTGTCTCCGGATTTCCCTATTCAGATCGAGTCCAAGAAGCCCACATGGCTGCGATCCACATCATCATCGAAATCGTCGAACAACAACTTTTTACATGTACAAATCTAAATTCCTCCTGTTTGGCCAAAAGCTGATCGAACGGGGCGCCTGGTACTTCGCGCCTTTCAGTTGGATCTATGCCCTCGCCATTTTTTGCCGCAATCAGCTCTACGACTGGAAATGGCTTCCTATTCACTCTGTCAACGCCACTGTCGTCAGCGTCGGCAATATCGTCGCTGGCGGCACCGGGAAAACCCCTCTTGTCCATCTCCTCGCCAAAATATTTTCCCATCGAAAAGTGGCGATTCTCTCGCGCGGCTATGGGGATATCCCCGATGAGCCGATGCTTTTAGCTAGACACCTTCCCAAGGTGAAGGTTTATGTAGGCAAAGACCGCGTTGCATTAGCCCGAGAGGCAGTTGCTGATGGCGCCGAACTGCTTATTCTCGACGACGGCTTTCAACACCGGAGACTCTACCGCGATTTTGATCTCGTTTTAGTGAGAAACAAGAAAGAACACTATTTGCCCTGGGGCTTTCTCCGCGACAGTCCCAAACGGCTTGTTAAAGCCGATGCTATTTTTGCGCAAGAAAACCCCCTTTCCCATCAGATCCTCGTCAAAAAGAAAGTGACCCGCATCCTCGATAAACAGGAGAATGAGATTCCCTCGATCCGCGGATGGAAGGTAGGAATTTTTTGCGGACTGGCCAATCCCGACAGTTTCAAAAAAACAGTAGTGGATCTCGGCGCAGAAATTGTCGCTGAGTGGATTTTTGCCGACCATGAAGTAGCTGATATTTCTAAGTTATTGAATGTTAGGGCATTGGTGTGCACTGAAAAGGATTTCGTCAAGCTCCCGCCCAACGATTTGCCCATTTTTTTTGTGGAGATAGAGATGGAAGTGGTAGATAGTTGCGGTTTATGGCAAAAGTTGGTTGAAAAAATCGATCAAAAAATCGATAATAGACACACATTATGAGCGAAGAAATAAAAATTACTTTACCCAAGCTGGGGGAGAGCATAGTCAGTGCGACCGTAGTCCAATGGTTCAAGAAGGTGGGCGACCGAGTTGCATTGGATGAACCTCTTCTCGAAGTGTCGACCGACAAAGTCAATAGCGAGATCCCTTCGCCTGTAGCAGGCGTTTTGCAGCAGATTCTCGCCTTGGCGGATCAAGAGCTCCAAGTAGGGGAGGCTTTAGCTGTTGTTTCAACGAATGTCGCCGCACCGGCAATGGCCGCGGTCAGCGCCCCGGCACAAGCTTTCATTTCATCCTCGTCTGAACAAGAAGATTTTTTATCTCCTTCCGTCATGCGCCTTTTGAGAGAGAAGGGAATTGCCCTCAGCGATATCGATAAGATTCCCCACACGGGTCAAGGGGGACGCCTCACCAAGAAAGACGTTGAAGAGTACAAGACAAAACCACAATGTCCTATGGCGCTTGCGTCAACTGAGAGGGTCAAAATGACCCCCATGCGCAAGGCGATTGCCGACAATATGGTGAAGTCATTTTATGAAGCTCCCCATGCAACTCTTATCACCGAAGTTGATGTGACGAAGATTCTTAAAGTGATCCAAGAGCATAAGAAACAGCAGAGCACGGTTAAAATCACAATTACCGCCTTCGTCGCCCGTGCAATTGCTCGCGCTCTCAAGGCTTATCCACTCATCAACTCTTCTCTCGACGGAGACACGATCGTAATGAAGCGCTTTGTCAACCTAGGCGTTGCCGTCAGCGTCGACCAAGGTTTGATGGTGCCTGTCATTAAAAATTGCCAGCAGAAAAATCTCTCTGAAATTGCCCAGCAGATCTCCGATCTCGCTGAAAAGACAAGAAATCACCGCCTAGTGCCCGAAGATGTACAGGACGGTTCGATCACGTTGACCAATTTTGGCATGACCGGAACGATGATTGGCGTGCCGATCATCCGCTATCCAGAAGTGGCCATCGTTGGCCTCGGCGCCATCACCAAGAAAGTGGCTGCTATGCCGGACGATTCAATCGCTATCCGCTCAGTGATGATGGTTTCTTTTACCTTTGACCATCGGGTCCTCGACGGCATCTACGGCTGCGGCTTCCTCAGCGAACTCAAAAAGCACCTCGAAGAAGACGTTTCTTTAGATTAGTCTGAAATTTGCAATATTGATCGGTTATAATATATCAAATCACCTTTACCCTTCAGCAGACGAATACCCAGGTTTTCCATCAAACGTGTATAAAAATTCCGACTTGATCACATCCA
>Ga0206803_1037_pt1 | contig 34138 bp, 27 predicted proteins | sample Alteio_BWOrgCont_61_FD_152909 | JGI IMG/M metagenome (GOLD analysis project Ga0206803, IMG submission 152909) | Enriched cells from forest soil in Barre Woods Harvard Forest LTER site, Petersham, Massachusetts, United States -... | ecosystem: Environmental > Terrestrial > Soil > Temperate forest >... | reverse complement strand
GGCTAATTCTCTCTTGTTCTGCGCGATGAGGCGCTCGCGTTCTCTATCTGCTGCTTCTTTTCCTGACACGAGTTCAGCTAAGGCTTCTTTATTCTCTTGGATAAGGATCTCAAGGTTTTTTTCCGCATCGTGAAGGGAGTCAGCGAGAACACCTATTTGCTGATCGTAGCTGGCCATACGTTCCTGCACGCGTTTTTCTGCGGCCTCGGCGAGTGGGACTATTGTCGGAGCTTTCCTGCGGAGTTCCTCTTCTAGCTCAGCGTGCTCTTTTTGGAAGATTTCTAACTCTTGTCGCGCAGCAATTTCCCGCCGATTAAGGCCCGCTTCTTCTTCAAACACTTTTTCCATCTGTGTGGAAAAAGACGCAATAGTCGCCCTAAGTTCCTGGAGCTGTGCATTGGCATTGGCTATGTGATCATCGCTTAATTCAGAAAGCTCTTTCTGGAGCGTTTGCCTTTGACGATTCAGACTTTCAATGTGTTCTCTTTGGGAGGTTATTGATTGCTGGACCAAAGAGTTTACTTGGTCTGTTCTAAGGATTCCGGAATCCGTGAGCGCTGCTGCCGATGTCAAATTTGCGCTTTCCGCCTGTTCGTGGATTAAGGCCGCTAGAGGTTCGGATAATACCTCGATCTCGTCAGTTAAAGAATCGATCTTGGGAGTCAGTCTTTTTTCCAGCTCTTCTTTTGTAGCGACCATGTCGCTTAAACTATCAGACAACTCAGCAAATGCCGCTTCGGCTGTCCTCTTCTGATTATCGAGGTCTTGAATTTTCTTGAGATTCGCTTCTACGATTTTAGGATCTCTGAGAGCATCATATCTCTGTTGCTGCTCCTCGATGATTATGGAACTTTCTCCAAGTTGCGCTTCTAATAGTGATAGGGGCGCCAATATATCGGCTGCTTCTTGTTTCATAAGGGCAATTTCTTCCCTATAGGTGGCTCGCAATGCATCTAGTTCAGAAGATAGGCGCGTTTTTTCAGCCTGGATTTCTTGTGTTCTATCCGGTTGCCTGGATGTCAGTGTTTCTAGTTCCCGGATTAGGGCTTTGCATTGTTCTCCTGCAAGCAGTTCTTCATGCCGGAAACGCTGCTTAAGTGTTTGGATGCGCACGTCCTCTGCGCCTGGCCTTTCGCCCAAACTTAAAGAAGCCAAACTTGAAGAAGAAGGGGATGACGATGCTACCAATATTGGCGATGGCGAGCGGCTGCCAGACAGTACTGGAGTTGGGCTTCCCCTTGGAGAGCTGGCCTGTAAGGATCTCATGGACCTTAAAGGGTGGGAGGGCATCAACGTGCTGAGACCGCGTTCCTTGGCCACTTGTTCTGCGCCTTCTTGCAGCCTGGTTACCGAAGCGAGGAGCCTTTTTCGGTTATCTTGATCAATTTTCAATCGTGGAAGATTGTCTGCAAGACCCTTAATGAGTGTACAAAGAGTCGAATAATCACGGGCGGAGCCTGGGTGCAGGTCTTCCTTTCTGCAGCACTCGAGGTCTCGCTCGGCTTTACCGAGAAACTGTTCGTATTGCGCAAGGCTATTTGTTGAATTTGAAAAATCAATACTAAAAGACATAAGCTCCTAAATTTGTAATTTTTAATTTATAATATTTTATGAATCTGTCGTTTATAAATCAATTCAAAATAAACAACTGTAACCAATTAAAATTAAAACTAATTTTATAATTCAAATATGGCAACTGTAGTGGCATCGCGTTTTTTGTCCGCAATGAAGGCCTTCAGCTGTTCAATATAGTTTCCAATGTGCATGTAGCAGTAGTGCTCGCAAGCATAGTAGTCTTGAGTGCCTGTATGGGGTGAACCTATCGTAATATACAGCTCTCTTAGGTCCGCTTTACGAATATCCGCCGCCTTCAGGCGTTCTCGGATTAGTCTGCTTCGTGTCGCGGGGTTTCTTTCTGCGGCAATTTCGTCGAGCCGCCGGGTAAATTCTACGGGCAGGTCGGCAAGACCTGTGCCGCTCATTGGGGCAACTTTGGCAGGGACTCTTGAAGAAGAGGAGGAGCTGGAAGTAGAGGAAGAGGCGGCTTCCCGCTCCGCTTTTGCCCGTTCTTCTACTATCAGGGCCATTAAATCTGCTAATTCTTTTTCGTGTTGCATGTCGAGACGCTCCCTCTCCTTCCACGCGCCTTCCCTTCTTAACGTAAGTGCATCAAAGGCTTCGCGGCTCTGTGCAGGAAAATTCTCAAGGAAGTCTTGGACATCGTGATGAGAGTCTTGAAGAGCCCTTATTTCTTTTTCGTATTTAGTTTCACATAGTTTCAAATGCTTTTCAGAGGCATTTAAGTTGGGGAGAATGTGCGCTTCTCTTTTCTTGAATTCCTCTTGCAGCTGTTTCAATTTTTTCCTGATCGCTATTACATCACGCGCTGCAACTTCTTCCTCTTCGATCAGCCTTGCTTCTTCCGCTTTGGCTGCTTCTAGCTGAGCGGATAAAGCCGGAAGGGCATCCCGTAATTCTTCTAAACGTGGCCTGGCAGCCGCTACTTGGGCCTCGATTCGACCTATTTCGGCAAGCTCGTGATTGAGTGCATCCTTTTTATGATTTAGACTTTGGATCTGCTCTTGTTCGCTGAGTATTTGTTCCTGGATGGATGACAATTCCAGGTTTTTTGAAAATTGTTCAGATGTAAAGTTACCAGACTCTGTGAGTGCTATCGGGGTCGAAGGGGTGTTTGCGCGTAGAAGAGCTTCTCTCCCCGCTACACTTTCCATCAATGCCTCAATTTTTTGAGTGACCTGAGCGATCTGATCCGGCAGCCGTTTTTCCAGCTCTTCCTGCCTGTCGGTCAAATCTCTCACTTCCCGAGCCAGTTTTGACAACTCAAATTCTGCTGACCACTTCCTTTGTTCGAGGCTTTCGACTTCTCTGCGTATAGCTAAGGAGAGTCCTGATTTTTGTAAATGTGCATATCTTTCTTCAACTCGACTTTTGGTTCTGGAACAGTCTTCAATTTTCTTTTCTATCTCGATGAGGTGCTGTAAATACCTTTCTACAGTCCCTCGCATAGAGTCAATTTCTGACCTAGAGGCCTCTTGTAATTTTCCTAGCGCAGTTGTTAGGCGCGATGCTTCAGCCTGGGCTTTTTGTAAACTCTCATTTTGCCTCTCCGTCAGTGCGTCTAGTTCCCGCGTCAATGCTTCCCCTTTCTGGATGGCAAGAAGTTCTTCTCGCTGAGAGCGCTCTCTCAGCTCGTGCAAGCGTCGATCCTCAGTGTATGTCCTTAAAGAAGGGGAGGAGGGCGTCGATGGTGAGGTTATGCCTGCTCCACATGTAACTCTATTCTGTAAAGAACCGATGGATGGCAGCGCGTGGCTGGAGATGGTCAGAGGAGCCCTACAACTGCGTTCCATGGCTATTTTTTGCCCGCCTTCTCGTAACGAAGTCAACGAGGCGTTTAGGGCCGCTCGTGTTGCCCCATCGATTTTCAATCGGGGAAGATTTTTTGAAAGAAGCGTAATAAGTTCACGAAGGGTAGAGAAATCTCGTGCAGAGCTGGAATTCTCGGATCTGCAGCTTACGAGTTCTTGCTCAGCACGTCCAAGCATGTGTTTATATTGCGTAAGGCTATCTATTGTTGGGCTTGAAATTTTAATTCTAAAAGACATTACAACCTTATATATGTGTTTATTAATAAATACATATTAGTATAAGGAATTTTTATTTATAAATCAATGCTAATTAAATTTTATAAGATATTGCTAGTAAAGTGAATATTTAATTTTTTATTTGATATAAAAAATATTTGATCGCGGCTTTTGAAGAGTTCTCAATTTGCTGAAGTAAAAACAATTTTTTACAGAATTCTTAGCAATATCTAGACTTTTTGCAAAACCTCATTTTCGTCTCATGTGCGCATCCTATTACCCATAAGTCTGCCTGGCACTCGAGTTTGGACATTTCTTGAGTGTCATGCAAGGATTTATGGGTGATAGGATGCGGGCACGCACACGGCCATCAAAATGAGGATATGCAAGCAGTCTATTAACCTAGCATGCGGAGGAACTCTTTTTCCCGCTTCCTAGGATCGAGGTTTTCCAGATGGGTGAGGGTGCGGCCTTCCGATTCTTCTTTAAAAATTCGCACATGATGATGGCATCTTTTAGCAACTTGGGGAAAATGGGTAACGCATAGCACCTGGCAATGTTCGGCGATCATCGCGAGTTTTTCAGCTATAGCGCTGGCGGTCTGCCCCCCGACATTTGCGTCAATCTCGTCGAATACGAGCACGGGAGTTGCATGGTGCTGGGCGAGCGCCGTTTGCAAAGCAAGGCACAAGCGGGAAAGCTCCCCGCCGCTGGCATGTTCTTTGACAAGGGCTCTTTTCTCTCCGCGGTTGGCGTGGAGAAAAAACTCGATACTATCGTCTCCTTCAAGCGGATTTTCTCCGGCGGTCACCTCGATGGCCACTTCGGCATGAGGCATATGAAGGGTGTGCAAAATATCTGTCAGGGCCACGCTTAAAGTTAGAGCGGCTTTCTCTCGCCCTTTCGTCAGTTGCTCGCGTAGGGTGTGCAGCCTGGACTCTGCTTCGTCCTTAACTAGAGTAGCGGCTAGGATTTCTTCTTCGATAGACCCTAGATTCCCGAGTTTTTCAGTTAAAGATTTTTTGTAGGCGTAGGGGTCGCTGTATTTGCGGCGGAATTTGTGGTAAAGCGCCAGTCTCTCCTCGATAAAGGAGAGGCGCTTTGGATCATTTTCAAGACGGCCCAGATAAGTCTGAAGCTGATGGCGCACTTCTTCAAGGGCGACGATCCCTTGTGCAAGGAGCTGCTCGGTTTCGCCAAGCTTTGCATCGAGGGCGCAGGCCGACTTGAGCAGGGGATAGCTCCGCTTTAGTTGGGCGATGAGTGTATAGGGCGGGTCTTCAAGGAGTGCGCAAAGGGCTCCGATCTTCGTGCCAATCTCCTGGACATGGGCAAGACGGTGGTGCTCGGCGGCTAAACCCTCTTCTTCATCCTCTTTCAGAGCGGCGGAATTTAACTCCTCAAGTTCAAAAGCTGCGAGTTCACGTTCCTTTTGAGCAGTGAGAAGCGTTTGCCGCAGAATCTCGAGGTTTTTTTTGGTTATGCCGACATGGCGTTTCGCCCGTTCGACTTCTTCAGAGAGATCCCGAAGGCCGCCATACAAATCGAGGGCTGCCCGCTGTGCGTCCTCATTGCGAAGAGAATGGTGGGCATGCTGATCGGTGAAATCGACGAGTCTCTCTCCGATTGCCTGTAAAAGAGAAAGAGGGACCATTTGACAATTGATGAAAGCGCGGCTGCGGCCTTCCCCAGAAATTTCTCTTTTCAGGAGAAGGGGTTCCGATTCTGACCAAGTTAGCCCGGCCTCTTCCAAAAGGCGCGCGACTTCAGGATAGTCTTTTATATCAAACGCTGCTTCTACTGTCGCTTTGGGTGCGCCTCTTCGAACTGCATCCGTGTCGGCACGTCGTCCGGCCGCCAGCTTAAGGGCTTCTAATAAAATCGTCTTACCTGCGCCTGTTTCTCCGGTAATAGCAGTCAGGCCTGAATTAAAGTGAAGTTCGGCTGATTCGACAAGAACAAGATTGGATATGCGCAATTCTTTAAGCATCTGCAATATTCACTAATATATCTTGCGTCGTTTTAAAGTGCAGTTTAGCGATTTGGGATAATATAGCTCTACCATGAAGGCGTACAATGGATTTCCCCGCAGTCAAGACCGGCGCTCCGGCTCCTTTAGGCAGGTCGATGGCCCAAGGGGATCCTGTTTTTTTTAGGCCGTCTAAAAATGCTGCTCGCGCCAGAATAGAGGCGCCAGCCACCACCGGATCGGCTTCTGCGCGCACACGCTGGGTCAGATTGACGGTGATGTTTTTCTTCTTTACGGCGTTCTCGACAACGGATTCATCGGCAAAACGGTCGATGAGTATTTCTTTACAGCTCGTCTTCTCGACAAGTTCGGCAATGGCAGTCGCATGGCCCCAGGCCAGAAGGCGATTGAGATTGTGGAAGCTTTCATACATTTCGTTGTAGCGTTCGGGAAAAATCGTTATAACAGCGTGGGGGAAGCGGTCTTTAATGCTTCTTGCTGCCTTATGCACCTTATCATCGCTTAAGGCTTTAGAGTCTTTGACACCCAACTGCAACAGGCCCCGTATGCCATCTGCATCGGCGTAGAGCCCGGCGATACAAAGGGGGCCGAAGAAATCTCCCTTGCCGGCTTCGTCAATGCCTATATGGGGGGTAAAATCGACATCCAATTCAGGGTGGCTGTATGATAAATTCCCAAGTATCTCGGGTTCGAGGTAGAACTCGATGAATTCATCCTTCCCCTTTCCTTGCACGGTCAGTTTGCCCGAAGAATATAGGGTGCAGGACATCCGTTCTTTTTTAGCGGAGAAAATCGTATAGGGTGGCTTTTCGAACTGGAAGCCGCGGGAAGCGAGATCGTCTTTCAGCTTTTCCGCAAGGCGAAGATCGATCGTAGTAACAAAACAAGCTGGTTTATCCATGCCATCCATTTTAGGAAATAAAAATAAAATAACAAGAAAAGACGCAGGCGAGGTTATTAAAAAATATCCACAAAAATTTCGGGTATACTTTCTTCAACAGCTTGTTGCATAAATAGTTAAATTTCACCACAGAGACGGGAAACCACAGAGGAAATTTTTTAAACAACTTTTTTGACTCAGGATGAAAATGCTTACAGATTTCACAGTTACAGAATCGGTAGAAGAAACCAATGCCCTTCATTTTCAATATGAAAATTCTTAAGGAAGGCATTCGCCGATTTGGAATATGAATTTTCTCTGTGGTAGAAAATCCCCAAAGGTCTTACCCGAAAAAACACCGCACCTCATCGCTACGACTTAAAATACGGAGTCTTCGGAAATGTCCAAACTCATGGAGTGGTGCGACTAGTCTCCGCACCCCATTGAATTTGCTTGGAAGATTTTGGCGCGATGCGTAATGTTGATATACGGCCGCGGCATTCTTCGCTGCGAGCTTCGGAGGTTTTCATGTCGGACGAGTTGAAAGAAGTAGGCGGCTTGCTTAAAGAAAAGAGACGCGAGCTCAACCTTTCACTAAAGGAAGTAGAGAATGTGACTTCGATCCGCGCTGGTTATCTCGAAGCAATCGAGGAAGGGAGGATCGACCAGTTCGTCTCGGGCGTATATGCACAGGGTTTTATGAAGCAATACGCTTCCTACCTGGGTTTCGATGTCGATGGTCTCGTCAGAGAACATCCGCTGGCTTTCAAAATCTCAGGCGAGAAGCACGAATTTTCGTACGGCATCGGCACTCTGGAAATGCGGGGCAACGTAGGAGGGGGCGTCAAATGGGTTCCCAATCTCTTATGGGCAGGCTTAGCGGCGGCTCTTCTCGGCCTTGCCTGGTATCTTGCCCGGTCTCTAGGCCTGCTATAGTTTGTTTTACGGATAGGATTCATGGATTCTGCGCCCCAATTTACTAATCGGCTTATCCAAGAAAAATCTCCGTATTTGTTGCAACACGCCCATAATCCTGTCGATTGGTATCCTTGGGGTGAGGAGGCATTTGAAAAAGCCAAGAACGAAGACAAACCAATTTTCCTTTCGATCGGCTATGCCACTTGCCACTGGTGCCACGTCATGGAGCAAGAGTCGTTCGAAAACCCCCAAATTGCCCATCTTTTAAATGAAGCCTTTGTCAATATCAAAGTCGATAGGGAAGAGCGGCCCGAAGTAGACAGTGTCTATATGGACTTGGCTCAGGCGCTCATGGTCTCGACCGGCGGATGGCCTCTTAATCTCATTTTAACGCCGGACCTAAAGCCGTTTTTTGCCGTCACCTACCTGCCCCCGGATCCGCGCCGCGGCATGATGGGGTTTCCTCAAGTTATCAAGCAGATCGAAGAACTATGGCATAGCCCAGATCGTGAAAAAATTATCGAGCAAGCGGATAAAATCGTCGAACTCTTCGCAAGCAATATTACGACGACAGGCACTGCCTTGCCAGGCGAGCTTAGCATCGAAAAGGGAATCGAGTCGATCTATGAAATCGCCGATCCTGTCTACGGCGGATTAAAAGGCGAGCCTAAATTTCCTTTAAGCTATCAGTTGGAGCTTTTACTTAGGGTTGCTAGATCCAGAGCAGAAAGCCGTGCCCTTTTCCTGGTCGAGCTCACTCTCGATCAGATGGCGCGCGGAGGCATCTATGACCAGTTAGGCGGTGGTTTTTCCCGTTATAGCGTCGATGAAAAGTGGCTTATTCCACATTTTGAAAAAATGCTGTACGACAATGCCCTGCTCGCTTCTTCCTACACACAAGCCTGGCGCTTTACCCGTACCCCGCTTTATCAAGTGATGGCCGAGGATATCCTCCAGTATGTCCTTCGCGATATGACTTCTGAAGAAGGGGGGTTTTATTCAGCCGAAGATGCCGATTCGGAAGGTCAGGAAGGGCGTTTTTATACCTGGACGCCTGCTGAGATCAAATTAGTGATCCCTTCGCCGGATGCAGAGCGTGTTTGCCTTTACTACGGGGTAGGTCCCGAGGGCAATTTCGAAGGGAGAAGCGTTTTGCATGTGGAGACCCCTATCGAGATATTGGCGCCCCAGCTCCATATTTCCGCTGGCGAGCTGCGAGGGGCTATCCAACGCAGCAGAGAAAAACTTCTAGAAAAAAGAGGGGAGAGGCCCCGCCCCTTTAAAGATGATAAGGTATTAACCGCCTGGAATGGGCTGATGATTTACGCCATGGCCAAATGCGGAGAGGCGTTCGGCCAAAATCTCTACCTCGATGCCGCAGAAAAATGCGCCCGGTTCATCCAGCAGAAGTTATGGAAGGATGGACGACTCTTGCGGCGTTACCGCGACGGTGAAGCAAGGTTCTCGGCCGGTCTCGAAGAATATGCCTTTCTAATGAAGGGCACAATGGCCCTCTTTCAGGCAGGGAAAGGGACGGAATTCTTGCAATGGACGCTCGAAATGGCGCGAATCGTCGAACAGGAATTTAAAGCAGAGAACGGCGCGTTTTATCAGACCGATGGGAAAGAGCCGCTTCTCTTACGAAAATGCGAACTCTATGATGGTGCTGAACCATCCGATAATGCGGTGCTGGCGGAGAACTTATGTCTGTTGTACCAAATCACCCACGATGTCCGCTACCTCCATATGGCCGAAGACATCTTCAAGACTGCTAAACAGCTGATCGAAGCCTATCCCCCGGGTGCGGCGTACCATATGCTTGCCTTGCATCGCTACTACGACTCTAAAACGCCGGTCCTTGTGATTGCTTTCGATGAACAGGTTAATTTCAAAACAGAAATTGAGGGAGCGCTGCGCCTATCTTCAAATCCCCATCTCGCTACGATCTGGAAATCTAATGGGGACCTTCTGCTTCCGAAACTCTTGCCATGGCTCGAGGATAAAAAACCCATCAATGGGACGACGGTCTATATATGTGAACAAAACCACTGCCTGGCCCCTCTAAACGAGAAGGAAGCCATCTTGGAAGCCATCCGTAATTTATGAAGGAGCCTATGAATTCAAAAGTTGGGCATTCAAGTGTTGGAGATTATGAGATCATCCGCGAAATCTGCAGTGATCTGCTCGGAACGCAATATCTTGCCAAACACCGGTATCTGGGACGACTCTTTGCCTTGAAAGCTCTGCCGCAAGAATTCGCCGAAGATTCTCAGTTTATTGCCCGTTTCGAAGAGGAAATGAATCATAGCGGACGACTTGAACATCCGCACATCGTACGCATGCACAATGCGACGTGCATCGAAGGAACTTTTTTCATCATTTCCGATAGTTCTGATGGCACAGAAGGGGAAAGAGTCGATCTTGAAACGTATGTCCGCTCCCGTCCTACCGATCTCATCGAGGAAGAAATTTATCAAATCGCTACTCAGCTCGCTTCAGCTCTCGACTATGCGCATACCGCATCTCAGGGTAAGCCTTCCGTCGTGCATGGTGGGATTCGTTTAGCTAATGTCTTGATCGAAAAATCTGGCGACCGCCTTCTTGTGTATCTCGATAATTTCGGCTTGATGCGGGTTATAGGTTCAGGGGCTGTCTTAAGCCGCATGTACCACCAGCTTTGCTCTACGATGGGGCCGCAAGCAGGATTCGTAGAGAGTGAAGAAAAAGAGCAGCACTACACCACAGGCGCTCTCGATGCGGCGTCCTTACGCCAGCTTCATCGTACATTTTTGCAGGATTTCGCTTTTCTCGCTCCCGAACAAAGAGAAGGTGGGGGAGTCACTGAACCAAAATGCGATGTCTATGCCTTTGGAGTCTTACTCTATTACTTGCTTATGAAGAAATTCCCCGAAGGGCTCTTTGCCCTTCCCTCTTCGCGTTATCCCACGCTCCGTTACAACTGGGATCTGCTGCTTTATCATTGCCTGCAGCACGAAACTGAAAAACGCCCTGAGTCTCTTACTGGGGCGCTACAGGATCTTTTGATACCAAAAACGATTATCCCTTCTCTTCTGCATGAGATCCAGCATGCCAAAAATTCGGAATTGAAACCGATATTGAATCCCGCTGAGCTCACGAGGCCGGAATTTATTGCCGATCCAGCTTCCCTTTTTGTCGTCGATCCTGTTGTCGGGAAATACCAACCCCGTCAAACGGAGGTTTCTTTGACAGAACCCCTTTTGACGGAAATGGTCATCGTCCACGGCGGCCAATATTGCCGAGGCAGCCAGCAGGGAGGCCGCGATGAAATACCGCGCCATCTCATCACCCTAGGCAGCTTTGCTATGGATATTCATCCTGTGACCAATGAGCACTTCGTCCGCTTTTTGGAAGCAATGGGCGGAGAAAAAGACGTGAATAACAACGATATGATTCGTTTACGCGATTCACGGATCAAGCGAAGCGCAGGACGCCTTAATATCGAATCCGGCTATGCCAAACATCCCGTTGTCGGGGTTTCCTGGTACGGCGCTACCGCTTATGCAAAATGGATAGGGAAACGATTGCCGACCGAAGCAGAATGGGAAATCGCATCTATGGGCGGGTCCGAGGATAGTATCTATCCGACCGGCAAAGAGGTCGAGCGAACCCAAGCCAACTACTTCAGCTCCGATACGGCCGCCGTCATGAGCTATCCACCCAATGCTTATGGCATTTACGATATGGCCGGCAATGTCTATGAATGGTGCCAGGATTGGTATGAGTTCCATTATTATGACATCTCCGTACAGGAGCCTCAGGACCCGAAAGGCCCTCTCCAGGGCAATTACCGTGTCTTGCGCGGCGGCTGTTGGAAAAGCCTGAAAGAGGATTTACGCTGCGCCCACAGGCATCGCAACAATCCCGGGACTATGAACGGCACTTATGGGTTCCGCTGCTCTGCCGATGTCTCATAAATCGATTCTTTTTGTCTGTATGGGCAATATCTGCCGGTCGCCCATCCTTATGGCCATCTTGCAAAAATTCGCTCAGGATAGGGGAGGAGCAGGCGGGCTGCGTATCGACAGTTGCGCGCTTACTGCGTGGTTCTTAGGGCAGCCTGTCGACCCTCGCATGGTCGATGCGGCGGCAGCGTTGGACCTTCGGCTGGACCACCGCGCCAGACTTCTTACCGATGAAGATTTTACGTCTTTCGATCTTCTCCTGGCGGTTGATCGGGAGGTGCTCTCGCATTTGCAAATTCTCGCCGAGAAAAAAGGGTACAAGGGGCAAATTGCCCTTGCCACATCCTACAGCAAGCGCTTTGCCGGCCAGGATATTTCTGATCCCTATTACGGGGGCCCCGAAGGCTTCAAAAGAACCATAGAAATAGCCGAAGACTGCTGCACGGGCATCCTGGATTCTCTATTGAAAGAAGAATTTTAATCCTCGGGGGATCGGGCACGAAAGAGGGAAGGGGGATCGGGCATGCACACGGGCACGGGCACGAAAGAAAGAGGGAGGGGGCTCTTGAGCTCTATGGTCCTTCGATCTACGTCAAGCACGAGATCATCCTGGTGATATTTGGTCGTTGATGGTGTCTTCTACCGATTAGGTGGGGAAAGAAGATCTTTGGCAAACTGAATGCGCAATTTCTCTATATCCGATGTTGACGTTGGCTTTTTTGAAACAGTTTCAAATTTTTCACCGAGCGCTCGTTTCAAACTAAAATCCAGAACATGTACACCACAGTTATGCATATCCCATTGTGTTCTATCTTTATTCCAGAGAATTTTTGCGCGAGGATTTCCAGCAAAGTAAAGGTTGCTTATAGCATATAAAAAGGCATTTCCTGCCAGACTGTTGCCCTCAGAATCATAATATTCAGTTGTTTTGCGTAAGAGGTCAACACACGCGATAGTGAAATGATTACCCCCAGGAAGCTTCAGAAAAAAGGGGATAAGGACTAGTGATTTATCAGCGGGGGCCTGTCTTAAGAGCATAGGGTCGAGTCTATTTGGCGTCACGAGAGTGTGTAAGAAAGTCGTATCAATATGTATATGCGGATATTGCTGTTGGATAAGATGTAAACATTGATCGAGAGTATTTGGCCAAAGAAGACCACCGAGATTCGTGAGTTCTTGAATTTGTCGCTTGCTGGGATGGTTGCTGGGGATGGCAAGCTTTGTTCCTAATCCTAAACATGCTTGTAGACGCAGGAAAAATGTCTTTATTGTATTTGAGCAATCTATAAAAAGAGATGCGAAATAGTCGTACCAACCTGTATCTTGAATTCCTTTATTTTGTGTTTCAGCATGCGCTATGGCGCAACTCTCTAGAGAGCTGGTTTCAAAAAGGTGAGGCGAGGACGTTTTTGGCTCAAAAACTGGAGAACAAGCGGAAACTGGAATGTTTAAGTTTAATTTCTCTGGATGGCATTTTATATTCATAAAAATGGCTGACGTTTTCATTTTTAAAGCGTAGATAATTGCAGACTATTGATTTAATGTAAATATATAAACTTATTTTTATCTTTTTTGTTATGAACTTTCGAGAAAAAACCTTAAATGGTATGGTTTTATCCAACTATATGGAGGGGCGATATGAAGCTGCTATTATCGAAGCCGCGAGGATTTTGCGCCGGAGTCGTGCGGGCGATTGAAATTGTAGAGAGGGCCATTGAGCTCTATGGTCCTCCGATCTACGTCAAACACGAGATCGTCCATAATCGCCACGTCGTCGACGATCTTAAGAAGAAAGGGGCTATCTTCATTGAAGATCTTAAAGATGTTCCCGCTGGCTGCCGCTTGATTTACTCGGCTCATGGCGTATCGCCGGCTGTCCGCGAAGAAGCTAAAGAGCGGCAGCTTATCGAAATCGATGCGACATGCGGACTCGTCACCAAAGTGCATTCTGCCGCCAAGCGCTATGCGGACAAGGGGTATCATATCGTCTTGATCGGGCATCGCAACCACGTGGAAATTATCGGCACGGCCGGCGAAGCCCCTGACGCTACCACAATTGTCGAGTCTGTCGCTGATGTACAGGCCCTTACTTTTCCGGCTGATCAGAAGCTCTTTTACCTTACGCAGACGACCTTAAGCCTTGATGATGTCAAAGAGATCGCCGATGCCTTACTGGCTAAATATCCCCATATCGAAACACTGCCTAGCTCGTCGATTTGCTACGCGACGACGAATCGTCAGATGGCGCTGCGCGAGATCACCGGTCAAGTGGACCTCGTTCTTGTTGTCGGCGACCCCAAAAGTTCTAATTCGAATCGCCTTCGCGAAGTCGCTGCCCTGCGCGGCGTGAAGGCTTACCTTATTAATGGCGAACGGGAAATTCATGAAGAATGGTTAGAAGGCGTCTCCACGATTGGGATGACTGCCGGTGCTTCGACTCCCGAATCGATCGTCCAAGCGTGCATCGAGCGGCTAAAAGCCTTGGGAGTGCAATCCGTGGAGCAGGTCGTCTATACGGAAGAGAATGTCTATTTCCAACTACCGAAGATCCTGCAACAAGCAGCGGCACCTTAGAGGGAAGCTCTCAAAGCGATTTTTGAGAGCACCCTCCTCATGAAGGACTAATCGGCAGCTTTTTTTACTCTTTTTTCTCTTTGTTGTTTTTTGATTCTAGGGGCACGCTTTTTTGTTCTGCGGCAAGTGGTTCTTTTGCTGTTGAGCTCCCCAAATGTTCAAGGACTACGGTCGCTGTCTTGGTATCCGAAACCTTGCTTTCTACGTTTTGAATTGGCGAGGGCGAATCCAGTTCACTATCCGACCCTATATCAAAGGAAACATGACGTTCAACGTTGGGAATAAATAGAAGCAATCTTGGGTCATTACCCTCTGTTGTTCTGATAATGAGTTTCTTTACTAAAGCGGGCATAGTGCCTTCTGTCTTAGCTGGGACCGATTCTACCTCTGAAGGCAATGATGAACTTGTGGAAACTGGACTTACCATAATAACTTCCTTTTTTGGTTAGTTAATAATTTATTTTAGTTTGTAATGCGCATCTGTTGTTATATTAATATTATATATAATTGATTCATTTAAGTAAATTGAAATTAGTAGATAAACGAGTGGATGTCAAAGAGATCGCCGAAGCCTTACTGGCCAAATATCCCCATATCGAAACTCTGCCCAGCTCGTCGATTTGCTACGCGACGACGAATTGTCAGATGGCGCTGCGCGAGATCACCGGCCAAGTGGGCCTCGTTCTTGTTATGGGGGACCCCAAAAGTTCTAATTCGAATCGCCTTCGCGAAGTCGTTGCCCTGCGCGGTGAAGGCTTACCTTATTAAGGGCAAACGGGAAATTCATGGAGAATGGTTAGAAGGCATCATCCCAATCGAATGCGCTGTGTCTCGCGTTCCCTTTCTAGCATCCCAACGAGAGCCTTTTTATTAAGATAGGTTTGTAGAATACTAGTAAAACGCCCATCTTTTTTTTTATTAATAGCTTTAGCCCCATCCATTTCTGACAGACTCCTCGTTTCACTTGATAAAGCTAATTCTGCTGATAAAAGCGCTGTTCTAGCATTGAGCAGCAACACATCTGTCATTCTCGCTTCAGCTCGCAACTTTATCATCTCTTTTCGCGCATCAGTTGGTAAAGGTGTTGCTGTTCCCATCGACATAATCTCATCTTTTTTTGGTGGTAAGGGTGTTACTGTTCCCATCGACATAATCTCATCCTTTTTGTTGGTAAATTTGTTACTGTTCCTATCAACATAATCACATTCTTTTTATAATTAACATCTACGTTTAGTTATTTTTTCCTTAGGAAGGCATAATTGCCAGTTTTTTTGGGTTTTGCGGGTAAATGCAGTGCAGTAATAGGTGCACCTGGCTTGTTGGCATAGTTTTCTTTTTTTTTATTGCGATTGAATTATTTACTATATATATTGTATACAAATTTTTAATTAATGTAAACTAAACATTGCAAAATTTTTTTAATGTCGTATCTTCTTGATTTTAAGCGGTTTGTGAAAAACAGTTGTTTATAATTAATTGTTGCATAAATACCTGCTTATTAAGTATCTCTAAAAAATATGCATCGAAAAGCATCGGCCACAGAGATAGCGAGGATCGATAAGGGCAGCGTCAAATGCGTGCTAAGCTTAGGCGATCTCTTCGCGATTGGCTATGGCGATCTGGGGTCTTCGATCTACTATGCGTTGGGGATTACAGCCTTATTTGCGTTAGGGGCTACGCCGATCGCGCTTGCCCTTGCTGGTTTTGTGTTCATCTGCACAGCTTTGAGCTATGCCGAGCTTAGCGCGATGTACCCCGAGTCAGGGGGGTCGGCGAGTTTTGCCCGACATGCCTTTAATGATATCGCTTCCTTTATCGCCGGTTGGGGACTCCTTCTCGACTACATCGTGACGATCGCCATCTCGGCTTTTGCAATTTCTCCTTACCTGGCTATTTTTTTCGACCCCCTTAAAAATTCCAATATACAGATCAGCTTTACCGTTGGAGTCATCGCCGTCCTCTTCGTCGTCAATCTTTTTGGCGTAAGACGTTCGACACGCATAAGTTTTGGGCTGATGGTCTTGGCTCTGCTTACCCAGATTGTGATTATTATCATGGGTGTCGTATTACTCCTCGATTTGCCCCTTATTCTGCATCATTTCAAAATTGGTGTGCCGGGGGTGGATTGGTCGCCGAGCTGGCCAGACTTCATGCGGGGTGTGGCCATGGCGATGGTGGCTTTTACAGGTATAGAATCGATTGCGCAGCTCGGTTCGGAATCGCGCCAACCGAAGAAAGATATACCGCGGGCTATCTTTCTAAATATCGTCGCCTTGATCGCCCTCTATTTAGGGATTGCCATCGTCGCTTTATCGGCCCTGACTCCGCAAGAGTTAGGGCATCGATTCGCTGATGATCCCATTGCAGGAATCGTGCAAGCATTTCCAATAGGCGGGGCATTTTTTGGTACTTGGATAGGGTTGCTCGCGCCCGTTTTGCTTCTTGTCGCTGCAAATGCAGGGATGCTCGGTTCTGCGCGCCTAGCCAATTACATGGGGAATTACTACCAGCTTCCCCAGTTTTTTTCGACAATCCATTCCCGCTTCCACACACCTGTGTTCTCCATGGCGTTTTTCGCGGTACTTGCCTGTATTCTCGTGGTGGCCAGCCGCGGGCATCTGACCAATCTGGCAGATTTATATAACTTTGGTGCGATGGTGGCCTTTTTCTCAACTAACATGTCTCTTTTAGTCTTGCGCATAAAAAAACCGCATGAGGCCCGTCCTTTCAGGATTCCATTCCATATTCGTTTTCGAGGGGCCGACCTGCCTATCTCAGCGATTATCGGGGCCATAGCAACCCTAGGGGTCTGGATCCTAATCGTCGTCACCAAGCCGCATGGCCGGTATTTAGGATTGGCATGGATGATTTTTGGCGTAACCGTTTTCCTTCTCTATCGCCACAAAAAAAAGCTGTCTACAGGGGGGAGGCTTGCCGTTCACAAAGTCCATGTGGAAAAGCTCGTGCAACACAAAGTCAAACAAATCCTTGTGCCTATCCAAAGTATCGTGGAACAAAATATAATCTATGCTGCGTGCGAAGTTGCCCGAACACATCATGCAGGGATCACACTTCTTCATATTATTGAAGTGCCTATCGCTCTTCCGCTTGAATCCGAGATGCCTGAAAGGCAGCTGGGAGCCTCCGACGTTTTGCGCTATGCGGAAGCTATAGTGCGTGAAAACGATATTGCGGTTGAACACCTGGTACTAAGAGGCCGTGCCTTTAGCGAGGTCTTGACAGCAGTTCTCAAAGACAAGAAATGGGAACTTGTCGTGCTTCCCGGCAGCCGCTGGGACCGCGCCACACACCACGCGCTAAGCGCGCTCCTCGAGCAGAAGCTATTTCGCGCCTGGATCCACTACTAAATAAACGCTGAACGCTGAATGCAAAATGCTGAATAGGTTTCTTGCATAACCTATTTTTCGTGCCGGTGTGCGTGTCCGCTTCAGTCGCCCTAGTGGGCTCTCGTTAACATCGAGTAGGAGGGAGCCCAACGGCTCCCTCCTACTCGATAAAAGAGCCCCGAAGGGCGACTCATTTCCAACTTTAACCTGAATAAAACTCGCCCCCCTCCCGCTCACCTTAGACAAACTGTTGTCTCGCTTCCGGGCCTCTCCTTAAGTTAGTGACATTGGGGTTCTGAGTTTAGAGAAGTGGCATGCGGCAAAATGCTGGGGGCCGACCTGGCGCATTGCAGGCCGCTCGGTGTGGCATATAGGTTGAGCAAGGGGGCAGCGCGTGCAGAAGACGCAGCCGGGGGGAGGCGAAAAGGCGCTTGGCACTTCTTCATTCAAGACGATGCGCGTGCGGCGCCTCTCCTGCACGGGATCGGGCAATGGAATAGCGGCGAGGAGAGCCTGGGTGTAAGGATGTGAAGGGTTTTTATATAATTCTTCAGTCGGCGCGCACTCGACGATATGCCCGAGATACATAACAGCGATGTTTTTGGACAGGTATTTCACGACACGAAGATCGTGCGTGATGAAGAGATAGGCGATGCCCATCTCTTCCTGCAGGGCTTTGAGCAGGTTGATGATCTGGGCTTGTACGGAGACATCGAGGGCAGAAATCGGTTCATCGCACACGATAAAGCGAGGGCGGACTGCGAGGGCTCTTGCAATCCCGATCCTTTGCCGCTGCCCTCCGGAGAATTCATGGGGAAACCGGCTTGCATGATGGGGGCTTAAACCGACAAGTTGCAAGAGTTCATGGATGCGTACCAGGCGTGCTGCACCCCGTTCCAGCCGGTGAATATCGAGGGGTTCGGCGATAATATCGCCAGCGGTCATCCGGGGGTTGAGAGAGGCATATGGATCTTGAAAGATGATTTGCGACTCTCTGCGGAATGCGCTTAACTCTTTTGAGGACATCTTGGCCAGATCTCTACCGCGGAAAAGCACCCTTCCACCTGTGGGATGCTCTAAACGGAGGACGGCTTTTCCCGTAGTCGACTTGCCGCAGCCGCTTTCGCCGACCAGCCCTAAAGTTTCGCCTTCTTCTAAAGACAAAGAGATGCCGTCCACGGCTTTTAGACAACGTTTCCCGGATGTGAAATGGACGCGCAGACCTTCTATGGAGATAAGAGGGGGAGTCATGTTTTGTACTCCTGCCAGCAGGCGACGCGATGATCTTTGGAGGCTTGAAGGGAAGGGGGTTCCTGCGATGTGCATACGCGCAGCGCCGACGAGCAGCGAGGGCAAAATGCGCATCCTGTAAAAGGCATGCTCAAATTAGGAGGCCTCCCTTCAATCGGCACAAGGGGATGATCGCGGGGCGTATCGAGGCGGGGGATCGAATGTAAAAGGCCGCGGGTATAAGGATGACGAGGTTCTGCAAAGAGTTCATCGACAGGCGCCTCTTCGACGATTTTACCTGCGTACATGATGGCTACCCGGTCGCACATGCTCGCGATTACGCTTAAATCATGTGTGATCAGGATGATGCTCGTCCCTTTCTCCAGGGCAATTTTTTTTAAGAGAGCAAGGATTTGCGCCTGTATAGTGACATCGAGCGCCGTCGTCGGCTCATCGGCCAGCAAGATTTGCGGTTCTGAAGCGATGGCCAAGGCGATCATGGCGCGCTGGCGCATACCGCCGCTGAACATATGGGGATAGGCGGACAAGCGCTCTTCCGGTTGCGGGATGCCGACCTGCCGCAAAAGTTCGATTGCGTTCTGTCTTGCTTCGCGGTCGGAGGTTTTGGGGTGATGGAGGCGGTAGCCTTCCATGACTTGGACCCCAATGGGCTTCGTAGGGTTCAGCGATGTCATGGGGTCCTGGAAGATCATGGCGATCTGCCTGCCGCGGACGCGCCGCATCTTGGTCTCGTCAAGTGTCAGAAGGTCTTGCCCTTCATAGAAGATCTGTCCTTGCGGGATCGTACTGCAATGGGAGGGGAGAAGACGCATAATGGCTTTTGCGGCTACGCTTTTGCCGCATCCCGATTCTCCTGCAATCCCTAAGATCTCTCCCTTCCGCAAAGAAAAGTTAATGCCGCGCAGGGCATGGACTTTTTGTCCCCAGATGCTGAAGCAGACATGCAAATCGCAGACTCGTAGAAGCTCTTCGCTCATGTACGCAACCTCGGGTCAAATGCATCGCGGATGCCATCGCCGACAAGATTGAAGCACAGCATCGTCAGACTAATAAAAGTGGCCGGCACAAAAAGACGCCAGGGATAGAAGCGCATGGCATAGATACCCGTGCTGGCCATTGAGCCCCAACTGGCTGCCGGAGCTTGGACGCCGAGGCCTAAAAAGCTTAAGAAGGCTTCGGCGAAAATAGCAGTTGGGATCGTGAGCGTCATCGTAGCCAGGATCGGCCCCATCGCATTGGGAATGAGGTGGCGGAGTAGAATGCGCGTGCGACTTGCGCCCAATGCTTCGGCAGCGCGGATGAAATCGAGCTGTTTGAGCTGCAAAATCTGGCCGCGCACGATGCGTGCCATGCCGATCCAGCCTGTAAATGTCAATGCGATGATAATCGTAATAATGCCGGGCCCCATGATGACCATCAGCATGATCACCACGAGTAGGTGGGGGATGGAGTAAATGATATCGACAGAGCGCATGACAGTCTCATCGAATTTACCGCCGATGCACCCTGCAAGCGAACCCACCGTTACACCGATCAAAAGATCGAGGAGAGCAGCAGTGATTCCGACGAACAGGGAAATGCGCGCACCGCAGCAGGTACGGGTAAACATATCGCGCCCGAGTTCATCCGTGCCAAAGATAAACTGAGCGCTGGGTGGTGAATTTTTCAAGGGGAGATGCATATCATAATGCGTATAGGAGGAGAGCATCGGCCCGAAAATAGCGAGCAGGCTTAAAAAGCCGAGCAGCGCAATCCCGAGCAAGGCCAGGCGGTTGGCGCGCAGCCTTCTAAAACTCTCTTTCCAATATGAGATGCCTGCGACTGCATCTTCCTGTGGTATCTGCTCGCGCGTTTTTAAAGGGAGAAGCAGCTCGGGGGAAAGGTTCATTTTCGGCTACGTCCTCCTGCTAAGCGGATACGAGGATCGATCAGGCAGTATATCACATCGACGAAAAAGACGCAGGTCATCAAAAACATGCTGTAAAAAACAGTCACGCCCAGGATAACGGTGTAGTCACGGCCGCTTACGCTCGAAACGAACCAGTGGCCGAGGCCGGGGATCGCGAATATCTTTTCTATGACAAAGCTTCCCGTGATCACGCTCGCCGTCAGCGGCCCTAAATAGGTGACGACGGGCAAAAGGGCATTGCGCAACACGTGCCGAAAAATCACCTGCCGCATATGGAGGCCTTTAGCCCGGGCCGTCAGGATGAAATCCTGTTGAAGCACTTCGATCATGCTCGATCTAGTCAGGCGGGCGATAAAAGCGGTCGGGAGCGCAGCGATGGCAAGGGCGGGCAATATGGTATGGGCAAACGACTCCCACCTTGCAATCGGAAGGAGGGCCAGCTTCATGGCGAGGAAAAATTGGAGCAGGGTCGCGATCAGAAAATTCGGCAGCGAGATGCCAATAGCGGAGACCACGACAGCCAAATGATCTTGCCAACCTGACCGGAATGCAGCGGACAGGGAACCTAGTAAAAGACCGCTGCCGATAGCCAGAAACAGAGCTTCGCAGCCAAGCGCAAGAGAGACGGGAAAACCTTCGGCGATGATGCCATTTACAGTGCGACCCTCATAATTAAACGAGGGGCCAAGGTCCCAAGTGAGTAGGTTCTTGAGATATCTTCCGTATTGGACAATCATGGGATCGTCCATGCCATAGTGGCGGTACATCGATTTGAGAATTTCGGGAGGAACCGCCTGCTCTTGCATGAAAGGGTCGCCCGGGATGGCGTGCATCAGCACAAAAGTGAGTGTGGCCACGCAATACAGGGATAGAACAAGAAGAATGAACTTGCGCGCGAGAAGAGAGAAAAGTTGCCGGTTCATGCCTTACGACGATTTTCCATATTGCGGAGGCACCACTATAACGTATCGGGAGATTCAACGCATCAGCAAGTCGGTGACGGGGAAGGGATATTCGAAGGAAGGTTTGATGCACTCTTGCAGAAGCTCAATAATTTTATCCTTTTCGGGGTAAAGAGGGTTTTGCTCCGGCTGATAGTTCTCGTCGATGTAGATCTTGTCAAAGTTGATGTAACCAAGAGGCGAGATCGAGAAATTTTTGACATACGACTGAGTCATCATCGGGTATCTACTGTGGAGGAGAGGAACTACAGGGAGATCTTCCAGGAGAATATTTTCTGCTTCCCTGCATAGAAGGAAAGATTCTTCCCGAGTTGAGGCATTTTCCGCCTCCTCCAACAGCTCAGAAAATTTTGGGTGGCTCCAGCCTGAATAATTTTTGTGATTATCACTATCACGGAAGCGATAGAGCAAGGAAATCGGGTGGAAGTAATCAGGATACCAGGTAAGAAGCGCTATGGAAAAGTCTTTCCGAGAAAGCCGACTCTTCAACTCGGAAAGTTTAAGTTGTTCTATGCGAACCTGTATATCAAAGAGAAATTCCCAAGCCTCTTTAAGGTCCATCGCCAGATTAAAGTAGAACTCTGTATGAGGGCATTGAATACTCAATTGGTCTTGCAGTTCCCTGGTTCCTATACCCTCTTCTTGCAATACCTGTTTGAAGAGCTTGCGCGCTTCTAGTAAATCATGCTTACTGCTAGGTTTGGAAGGCGGTCGATCCGGAAAAAAGACCGGAGGGAGAAGATGAGTGGCTATCTCTCCTCCAAACATCATAAGGCGGCCGACTAAAGAAGTTCGGTCGATCCCTTTAGAGAGGGCCTGACGCAATTTGGGGTTTTTTAAAGGGGAGTACTGAAGATTCAAAATAGCACTTGTTGTGCAGGTGATCGGATGGAGATGAAAGTGACCCTTTTGGAATAGATAGCGCATCGCTCTGTGTTTGATCAGGCAAGGAAAAGGTCTTCCCAATACATCCATGCTATGATCGAGGAAGCGATCGATAGCGGAAATCTCGCTATTGATAAAGTTAAAATGGATCTTCCGCAAACGGACCTCAGACGCACGGTGGAAAAACTCGTTCTTTTCAAAAATAAGTTCCACATTGGGAATCCAATGGGTGAGTTTAAAAGGGCCATTGGAAATGAGTGGATAAGAAGTCGATTGGGGATTGGGTAGAAAGCCCTCAATGCTCACAGGGTGCAAAGGTAAAAAAAGATTGCATGCCAAAAGATCTAGAAAAAAACTCAAAGGTTTTTCTAGTTCGATTTCCAGAGTATCGTCAGCGATCGAACGAATGCCGACTTCATCGGCCCCTACCCGTCGTTGTCGAAGGGCTTTAGCATTCTTGATGCAATCAAATAAAAACACATTCGGGCTATCTATCTTCCCGAGGAGAATTTGCTTCCAGGTGGTTTCAAAATGCTGGGCGAGAACAGGCGTTCCATCCGACCAATTATTCTTTTTTAGTCGAAAACGGTAGACCCGCATCGCTGTATCGATCTCCAGCATTTCCACCTGCCCTAGCTCTACACTTCCATCATCTTTAAAACGCATCAGACCCTCATAGAGAGAATGCCCGACGTTGATAATGCTGTAGTCGGATGTTCGTGGCGGTTCCAGTGTGCTTGTACTCTGCTTTACGTGAGGCAGATTGATATGGAGAATCTCTCCCCGTTTCGGGTAGCAGGGGGGAACTGGCTCTTGTTTATCATGCATAGACGCTGCATTCACCTGGTAAAGAAATAAATGAGTATAAATAAAGCTTTCATTAAAATATCACAAAAATCTATAAGACTAAATCCGTACAAGAGAAGTGTCCGTAAGTGACAGATCTTGTACGATTTTTCTCGTAAAGCGAGAAGAAATATCACAAATCCATATAGTGGAGTCTTTCAATGAAGACGCTTATAGCTTTTGTTTGTGCAATCTGCACATTAAGTTTTGCCGTAAATGCATTTGCTGCCGATAAACCTGAAGAATGTGAAAAAGAACCCAAGCCAAAGATTTCGACAACATGACAATCTGAAAATTCAACTTTTTCGCATAGCGAGACCCGAATTTTAGAGCCTCAAACTCTAAAATTCGGTTTTTTCTTTTACACGGGGCCTTTCCCCCTTTGCCCAAAACGGGCAAAGAGAGTACCATAGACATCCTCAAAATTTAGTAGGTGCACCGATGTTTGCGGGTAATAAAATTCATTTTACCAGTTTGGGATGCGCGCGGAATCTCGTCGATAGCGAGGTCATGCTAGGCATTCTGCTCAAGGCCGGCTATGAAGCGGTCGAGCAGCATGAAGAAGCCGATTTCCTCGTCGTGAATACCTGCGGGTTTTTAGCCGCGGCCCGCCAGGAATCTTGCGACGCCATCCAAAGGCTGATCGATGAAAAGAAGCCGGATGCCAAAGTGATCGTCGCCGGCTGCATGGTGCAAAAATTCGGTGAAGAGATCCGCAACCAGTTCCCCGGCGTCCACTACTTCCTCGGCTCCGGCGACATGGAGAAAATCCTCGAGGCCGTACAAACCGATGTTCCCGGCCAGACCGTCAGCGCCGCAAAGAGTTATTTGCAATGGGGCGAAATTCCCCGCCAAATCTCTACGCCTAAGCATTACGCGTATATCAAGATCGCTGAAGGATGCGCCAAGCAGTGCGCTTTCTGCATTATTCCTAAGATCAAAGGCCCGCTACGGAGTAAGCCGGTCGAACAGGTGCTGAAAGAATTCCGCATCCTCCTCGAACATGGAACGAAAGAAGTCATCCTCATTGCCCAGGACCTCGGAGATTTCGGCAAAGAGCGAAGAGAGAAAGAAGGCTTGGAGCAGCTCCTCGCGGAAATGCTAAAAATGCCCAATCCTTTTTGGCTGCGTCTTCTCTACTTATATCCCGATGAAATCACCGAAGGCATCATCGGGCTGATCGAAAAAGATCCCCGCATCTGCCGCTACCTTGACATGCCTATCCAGCATATCAGCGATCCCATTCTCAAGGCGATGCGGCGCAAAACCTCCCGCGAGCAGATCATCCAGACGATTACATCCCTGCGCAAACGTGTGCCGGGCATCGTCATCCGTACAAGCCTGATGGTCGGTTTCCCGGGTGAAACTGACGAGCAGTTCGAAGAACTCCTGACTTTTGTGCGCGACTATCCCCTCGATAACGTGGGCATCTTCAAATTCTCCCTCGAAGAAGAGGCCCCTGCCGCAAAACTAGCCGGACAGATTTCTGAAGAAGTCAAAGAAGAGCGCTATCAGCGACTCTGCCGCACCCAGGAAAAAGTCGCAAAGAAGCTCGGCAAGCGGTACGTAGGCAAGCGCCATACTGTACTTATAGAAGGGTACCATCCCGAAACACAGCTTCTCATGCGCGGAAGGTTTTATGGGCAATGCCCGGAAATCGACGGGCAGGTCATCATTAACGATGGGCGTAAAGTGACAGGCTTTGGAGAGTTTTACGAGGTCGAGATTACGGATGCCATGGGCTACGACCTTATCGGTAAAGTCATCGGGCCAACCCCGCAGCCTCGACAACAGGCGGAGCAGGCTGCCTCGCCTCCATCTTCTTCCCGATTGAATATCCATGTCGGATAGAAGGGTTGTTCTTAAGCCTGAAAAGGAAAAGTCGCTGGAAAGGCGCCATCCCTGGATCTTTTCCGGGGCGGTGGCCTCTCTTCCGGATGACGTAGAGCCGGGCGAGCTTTTGCCTGTCTATAGCTTTGCCGGTAAATGGCTCGCCTTAGCGTATTTCCATGCCGGCCATTCTTTGACGGGCCGCATCATCAGCTTCGAAGACACGTTTAAAGACACGTTTGAAGACACGTTTGAAGACACGTTTGAAGACACGTTTAAAGACGCGCCCATTGAGCGCATCTTGCGCCGCAAAATCGAAGAGGCCGCAGCTCTTCGCGTACAGTTTATACCGGCCCACACAACGGGGTACCGCCTCATCAATGCGGAAGGGGATGGCTTGCCCGGCCTTGTTGTCGACCGTTATGGCGACATCCTCGTCATCCAGATCTCGACGCAGGGCATGGAGCGGCTCCGCCCCATTATTATTCAGGAACTCCTCGCGGTCTTTCCAGACATTAGGGGCATCTATGAAAAATCGCGTGGAGCAGCGCGGCTGCAGGAAGGACTGGGCGAAAAAGAGGGCCTTGTTTGGGGGGATGCCCCTGATGAAGTAGCGATCCTGGAAAATAATCTCCACTACACCGTCTCTTTAAAACATGGTCAAAAGACGGGCTTTTTTTTCGATCAGCGCGAGATGCGCAGTTGGGTGGCGTCGCACGCTAAAGATAGAAATGTCCTCAACTGTTTTGCCTACTCTGGCGGTTTTTCCGTCGCGGCGCTGACGGGAGGCGCCCACCATGTGGACAGCGTCGACACTTGCCCCTTTGCGGCTGCTCTTGCCGAAAAGAATGTCGCCCGTAATAACAAAAATGGGACCCATGCCTTTTTTCAGGAGGATGTCTTTGACTTCTTGAAAACGAGGCCGCTTTCTTCTTATGACCTCATCATCCTCGATCCTCCGGCCTTTGCCAAAAAGCGGAGCGATGTCGATAACGCATGCCGAGGATATAAGCAGCTCATGCGCCAAGTGATGCAAACGGCAAAAAAAGGATCTCTCCTCCTTACTTGCTCCTGTTCGTATTACATCGATGAAGCTCTATTCCAGACGATTGCCGGCCAGGCTGCTTGCGAAGCTAGCCGCAGCGTCAGCGTCATAGGCACCCAATCCCAAGCCGCCGACCATCCCTTCAGCCTATCCCACCCCGAAGGGCGCTACCTCAAAAGCCTGATCCTCTATCTATCTTGATCACTCTTGTAAGGAGTGCGAGCGACATGGCGATGCCCCTTTAAAATTGAGAGAAGAAAAGAGGGATCGGGCACGCACACGGGCACGGGCACGAAAGAAAGAGGGAACAGAAGAGAGAAAGATCGGGCACGCACACGGGCACGGGCACGGGCACGAAAGAAAGAGGGAGGGGAGGGGCCCGGAAGCGAGACAACGATTTGTCTAAGGTGAGCGGGATGGGAAGGTGTAGCCCTTGTCTTTCGTGCCCGTGTGCGTGCCCGTGCCCGTGCCCGATTCTTATCTTCTTCTTCCGGTATATACGCCTAAATCGCCTATCTGTTAATACAAAATCAGATCAGATCAACGCGGCAGGGAGGGGCTATGAAGTTCAAGTTCATTAAGACCCGGAATCCAGAGTACTTACAGGAGTGCATGCTCCGATGGGAAGTACAGCATAAACCGCTCGGCGTACCACCCGATCCCAGTCTTTTTCCTGAAGATGAAAACAGCCTGCACCTTGTCGCCATGGAAGGCAAGGAAGTCGTGGGCTGCGTTATTTTTCACCCGACGGAAGTGGGAAGCGGAGAAATGGAACCCCTTACGATCAGCGAGACTTATCGGGGGGTAGGATTTGGACGTAAGCTCATACAAGCTTTGGAACAGGCCCTAATCAAAAGAGGCATTAATGAAGTAATGCTTTTTGCTAGAGAGGAAGCGATCGGATTTTATCATGATCTCGGCTATCATCTTGAATCACAAAAAATTAACAAATATGGCGTAACGCATGTCGCCATGAAAAAAATGTTAGCGGCTGGCTGAGTGTTCCGTGCATCGTTTCCTTTGGTTTTGCATCATAGTCGCCTGCTTGGGCGGCTTCCTCTTTGGCTACCAAACGGCTGTGATCGCAGGCGCTATGCTCTTTATCAAAAAAGAGTTCGTGTTATCTACAGGATCTCATGGCGTGGTGGTCAGCATCATCCTGTTAGGGGCACTGCTCGGGTCTCTTGTATCCGGCGCATTTGCAGATCGCTTGGGAAGGAAGGCAGCTTTTCTTGCCGCCGTATTGTTGATTATTGCAGGGTCATGCATAGCCGGGCTGGCGATGTCCGTGACCTATCTGCTTGCGGGGCGATTTCTCGCTGGCATAGGCGTGGGCTTTTATTCTGTAGTCACTCCTATGTACCTTGGAGAAATTTCTCCGCTTCGCCGCTGACAGGTATCAACGCTGTTATCTATTTTGCGCCGCAGGTCACTGACCATATGTAGGAGTTTTAGAGCTCATCCTAGATTGAAAAGAGTAATCGTGCAATCATTGGGCTCATCCCTAAATTGGATCGTTCCCAGAGGACCGAGGATATATCTAAACTCACCATCAGGCGTTACCATTTGGATGTCTTTAGCCCTCGCCGCATACAATTCATAACTTTTCGCAATAGCAGGGTAATCTGTTTCGCTTCTTCCTTTTATAAATTGCTTAACGAACTCTTGATCCGCCTCTTTCTCCTTTATTCTTAAGAAGCGATGGTAACAGATACCTTCTGCCTCCATACCATATTCAAAGCAACCACGCGTTTTCTGTTTTACTCCGCGGCTGTCCACCCACTCTATCTCTCCTAGGAGATTATAGGCAGGAAATCGACGCGCTGCATTAGGGGCCAATAGTCGGCTATAAGATCCACCCACAAACCGATCTACATCCGTAGTAAAAGCATGCCTTAAAACCATCGCTTCCTGTCTTAGAGGGCCTGAACTAGCGTAGTCCGTTTGAATTACAGCAGCAGGTTCTTCCCACCGTAAGACTCGGCTGTCGTATCCTCGAATCGGCGATCTAGGGGGAAAAAGAGAAGAGGCGCGTCCAGAGGAGCTGCTAGATGAGCTACTCCCTGCTCTGCTAGGAGGGGGTGATTTTTTACTTGGTGCCGGAGCGGCTGCTGCTGCCGGCGATGCTGCTGCCGCAGCCGCTGAGACACCTAGCGCTAACGACGTAATCGCGTCTGAAGATGCATCTCTAGAAACAGCGCTGCTATCCAACGATGAACGCGAACTGCTCGAAGAGCTACTTGCTGCACTGACACTTGGCATCGGAGCTGCTGCTGCCGGCGATGCTGCTGAGACACTTAGCGCTAACGACATAGTCGAGTCTGAAGATGCATCTCTAGAAACAGCGCTGCTATCCAACGATGAACGCGAACTGCTCGAAGAGCTACTTGCCGCACTGACTCCTGGCATCGGAGTTGCTGCTGCCGGCGATGCTGCTGCCGCAGCCGCTGAGACACTTAGCGCTAACGACATAGTCGAGTCTGAAGATGCATCTCTAGAAACAGCGCTGCTATCCAACGATGAACGCGAACTGCTCGAAGGGCTACTGCCCGCTCCGGGAGATTTTTTTGCTAGGGGACGCGGCTCTGTTTTTTTTCCCTTACCTTCTTTCAACTCTTTTTTCTTTTCCCTTCTTTTTTCTACGCCCGCTGTTTTAGGGCTAGAATCAAAAAGTCTTCCTGCAAACGGGATATCGTGAGTAATTCCGCATGGACGACCCGCAAAGACACTTGGTGTGGGAAGACAAGGACTTGGTGGCATTCCTCGGAATTCGGGGGAAGGATATGGAATAGGAACCTCTCGGGGGCCTTCTCCGTGCGCTTGTAAAGTGTGATATCTTTGATACAGTTTCGCGTATGAGGCATCAAGCTCTGCTCTTCGCTCAGCTATACTTCTGCCCGCTTTGTACACACCACGGAAGAATCCTCTGAAAGAAGGGTCATTAGGTTTCATAGTAATACCAGCACTCGGAGCTGCATGACGAGTCTTGGAAAAAGCGCTCTTAATCCCCTCTAATGCTGGGAATGATTTTTCAAAAAAGCTGTCATTTTGGCCCACACTGGCACCTACAATTGCGGAGACAGAGGTCAAAGCAGCACATTTTTCGGGATATGCCCTAGCAGCAAGAGCAGCCTCTGATAGATCAATTAATGCACGGATAATTGGACGACTCTCTATAGGGACATCTTCGATACATTCTCTTAATGACTGCACGTCTTCTGGTGCAACTGCTTTCAAATCATGATAACCCTCGCTGCTTGCTGTTTGACCGCGAAGTAGTCGGAGGTAAAATGCCAAACCCACCGTAGATTTTGTGACCTCTTCTACAAATTCATCGCCAGTTGTATCCATGCCGGGGCCAAGGGTTTCAAAACCATATTTTGCACGAACTTCGTTGGCTCTTTCATCTCTTTGCATTAAGAGAAAGTACGATTCAGCAACCTCGCACAAAGAATGAGCATAGTGTCTTGCCTTTTCTAATAAAACTAGCTCATAAGGAATTTCTGCAATGCGGCGAACTCTAAAGGTCTTCTGAATGCCCTGCATCTGACTTAGTATTTCCTTAGAAGGTCTCAGCTTAACAACGAGCATATTAAAAATCTTATCTGCTAATTCTAATTTTTCCGGATCTTTTGATGTGTTGAAAGATGACTGTACTTGACTTGCGAGTTCCAGAATTGATGCTTGGTTTTGCGCATGGAGGTTGGGCAAAAAATATCTTGTTAAATACCGAGGCTTTTCCCCGGCCTTTGGTGTTGGATTGAAATCCACTGCACGTGTCAAAAACAACGATAAATCAGAAGTCTTTGCTGCCGCTCCCCAGCTAATTCTACCCGCCATAAAAACACCTCCTACATTAATGGATTATAGTATAGACGTAGAGATAGTAATACATCATCAACAAAAACTACATGAAAATTTACAATTCAGCTTTCAAATGAAATTAAAAAAAATAGCATTATCAAACAAAGTTATTATAAAATAGCGATATGTCGAAATTTAGGCGATTTTTCGACACGTTTTTGCAATATGTCGATTCCTTCGACATATTCTGCGCGTCTGTCCGCACGTTTCCGCGTTCGCTCTCGCTGATGAAATTCATAGTTTGTCGTAAATCATGAACGCGCGCCGTATGTAAAACTTAAATTTATTTTTTAAAAATGTTGGTATTTTAAACAACATTTAATATGCAATTAACAATAAAAACTGATAGGATATTGGTGTTAATTAATAAAAATATGAGATTTAATTATGGCAATACCGCCTTCTTTATCCTCAAGGAGTTTCGCTCCCCCTACTTCGCCTCACGACGTGGCAGCCGGGATCACCGCAAGTTATCTAGGCCCTGAAGAGGAAGACCTTTTCCCTAAGACCGATATGGTCAGCTATTTCCTTTCGCCTTCGGCCTCGAATAAATCCTTTCCATCTCCTCTTCCTCATCACCGGGCGGCTCGGATTGTTGCTGGTTATCTGGGCCGGGGGGAACAGGACCTTCCCCTTAAAACGGATGTGGCCAGCATTTTTTTTACCATAGCCGATGAAACTTCAAAAAAAAATATGCCACCCCTTGCTGATAGATATGCGTTTCGGACGGCAAGAGTCTGGCGGATTTTACGCGCGACAGGATTAGATACGGTTATTATGGGTAAAGGTGATGCAGCATTCCCAGAACAATGGGTTTGGCGCAACATAACGCTCTCTATATGCAGAGACATGATAGGCCACATTTTTTTCGATACAAAAATTAAGGCGCTTATGACGACTTACGTATCGGTGGATGGAATGGGAGATTACACCCATGTACTCTGGGCAGGGGAACACATGCAAAAGAGTTTTCCAAAATCTGAGGCTAGTCTAGGCGTTGCAGCCATGGACTTATCAGAACGCCGGCAGAAATTTCCTCCCTGCGAACTTCCAAGATTTTTATGGGACGCTCATGGTTCGCATTCCTCGCCCGAGGACATAGATCAACTTCGACAATGTAAAGCCGCAACTACGACTTCTCACTTTGTCTTCGACATTTCTAACAAGGGTTTGGTTAACAGGGTGGTTGCGAAGCCCCCGGCTTATGTCATGATGGAAGAAGACATACGCTATGACCGCGTTGTGGAATTTGCCGGAAATCGCGCCCATCTTCCCGGTGAAAGTTACTACTATTCTGGCTCGCATCGAGGATATCAAAATCTCCATATGTATGCCATGGGTCCTGGCCCTTTTTCCATGGGTCTCCCTCAAAAAACACTGTTTGGTAAAGAAGCAGACATCACAGCCTTGGCCAAAATTTTAGAGAAAGGAGGCCCCAAAGCACTAGCTGCAGCTCTTCGAGAAGGGGGCATGAGTGATCTAAGAGATCCGCGCCTGAAAACCGTTCTTCTCGATCCATCTCTTTTACCCAAGGAAAGAGGCCCCAATGCAGGGTATCGCGAAACACACGACCTCCATTATTGCTACATGCCTGATAAATTGCGTAAGGATATAAATGGCTTTGTGCTAACGAGCTTAGCCTGTGATAGAGCTTCTACCAAGCCGGTAATCGATATTATTTTTCCCCACAGATTCCCCACAGAAAAAGAGGCTGCAAGTTACTTTAAATGGCTCAGGAAACATCGAGTATTTGAGAATATCAAAGAGGTTGAGATCATTCAAAAGGAGGGAGACGGGCTCACTATTTATAAATCCGGACAGCTGCGCGAAGGTGGAAAACTGCTCCGTTTGATCAACCCATTTGGTATCGATAATATAGATGTATTGAGGCTTATAGCGAATTCGGGAAAGCCTATCGGATGCACGGGAGATTCCTCTTTATCCGAAGTCTCGTTCTTAGGGGGGATTCCCTACTATGGCGGCCAATCCCAGAGCCTTGGGGTTTTAAGCGATTTTGTCGAACTTGCAAGAGATTTTTTCAGATCGGGGGATTCTCCTCTCGTCCGTTATCTAAGCCACCTAAGACAGACCAAGTCAGATTGGTACAGCATAGAAGAGGGGCATAAAGAGCAGCATACTGATGAAGACCTAGAAGAAATAGCCAGGTTAGTACACGAGGAGAGGTTTGCTAAAGAGATAAGCCTATTCTCCGACCATCTCAATCAATATTATAACTTCAACGAAGTTTTCACCGATATCATCATTAGGCAGCTAGCCCGAACACAGATACCAAGCTTCCAAGGAAATGAAATGCGCCTTCTAGCGGATATTACAGCAGGACGTAAGACTTTCCAGGAGTGTTACGAAGAATTCCGCAACGGCTTAGCCACCGTCAGATTCGTTTCTAAAAAAACCTGACGCTCCGTAACATTCACGGGCAGCTGGAGATCACGCATGCGGCGTTAATATCCGCATGGCTTTCTCCACAGGTTAAACAATTAAACCGCTCTCCATTACGAGAGCCTAACTTTAGACAACAATGGCAAGTTTGACTTGTGTAAGCAGGATTGATCAACTCTAAAGGACTGGGTTTCCGCGCCGTCAGTGGGATGAACAGTTGCCATAAGGATTCTTTTTGATTAGACTTAGGAGTTCGTAATTACGGAGGAAGTCAATGGCGTTTGCAGAAATCAAGGCATTGCTCGGTGAAGAAGCGGACTCTCTACTTGGCCACGTATGTAAGACGGTTTCTAAAGAAACTCTCCATAAGCCGGGGTCCGATTGGGTCGACAGGATTTTCTGCCCTTCCGACCGCAATATCCGCGTTCTGCGCAGTTTGCAAACTTTATTCGGGCATGGCCGGCTGGCTGGCACCGGCTATCTCTCGATGCTGCCGGTCGATCAGGGGGTCGAGCATACCGCTGGGGCCTCATTTGCAGCCAATCCCGCCTATTTTGATTCGGAAAATATCATTAAGCTCGCAATCGAAGGGGGATGTAACGCCGTAGCGACGACCCTAGGTGTTTTAGGCAGTGTCGCACGACGCTATGCGCATAAGATCCCTTTTTTGCTCAAGTTCAACCACAGCGAACTTTTGTCCTACCCCAATACCTATGACCAAGTCATCTTCGCCTCGATCAAGCAAGCTTATGATATGGGGTGCGTCGCCGTGGGGGCGACGATCTATTTTGGTTCGGCAGAAAGCCGCCGTCAGCTCGTAGAAGTAAGCAAGGCATTTGCCATGGCCCACGATTTAGGCATGGCGACTGTCCTTTGGTGCTACTTGCGCAATAGCAGTTTTAAGGTAGGCAACGAGGATTATCATGAGGCTGCCGACTTGACCGGACAGGCAAACCACCTCGGCGCCACGATCGAAGCGGATATCGTCAAACAAAAGCTGCCTGTCAATAACGGGGGATTCAAAGCGCTGAAATTCGGCAAGGAGACCGAAGCAATGTATACGCAGCTCTCTTCCCCGCATCCCATTGATTTGACACGCTATCAGGTGATCAATGGCTACATGGGACGGATTGGCCTGATCAACTCAGGCGGGCCATCCGGGAAAGACGATCTCGCCCAAGCCGTACGGACTGCCGTCATCAACAAGAGGGCAGGAGGAATAGGGTTGATATCAGGCCGCAAAGCTTTTCAAAAGCCGATGAACGAGGGAGTTGCCCTCCTCAATGCCGTCCAGGACGTCTATCTTTGCAAGGATATTACGCTGGCGTAGAACGTGGCTTTATCAATCGGAAAAGAGGCATTTGAGCGGTCCCTCGAGCATGTCAAATTCTTTTTTACAGGTCTGTTCTTCATCTTCTAGCTTATAGATATCCGGCCTGAACGTAAAGCCAATCCCTGCAGTTACTCCTAGTGTGAGAAGGCGGGCTAGGTCTGTGCGCATACAAGAAAAGTGTTTTGATGACAGCCCTTCGTCTTGCGACCAATATTTAAAGCCATTAGCTGCATGATACAACGATCCAACGAGTGCAATCAGAGGAATTGCTAAATTGTTTATTACGCTTACGACTATGCGAGGAACACCTGCCAGAAAATTCAAAATCCCATTTTCGGGGTTGAGAAGGCAGCAACTGCTTAAGGCTGTCAGGTATTGTCCGGAGCACGACTTAGGGGCATCTATAGACATTTTTATCCTACTTTTATTATCTTTATAATAATTATTATATATAATTACTGTTATAAAATCAATTATTTTTTATAGTAACTTATAAGCTTACGAATTTGCAAGTGCTTAATTTAGAGCAGTTTATCACTCAGCGCGACTTTAGGT
>Ga0206803_1036_pt1 | contig 34774 bp, 34 predicted proteins | sample Alteio_BWOrgCont_61_FD_152909 | JGI IMG/M metagenome (GOLD analysis project Ga0206803, IMG submission 152909) | Enriched cells from forest soil in Barre Woods Harvard Forest LTER site, Petersham, Massachusetts, United States -... | ecosystem: Environmental > Terrestrial > Soil > Temperate forest >... | reverse complement strand
GAATATTTTATTCATCTGGCTCTGCATAAAGTGCCTTTCCTGTGGCGATTTCATGCCGTCCACCATTCCTCGAAGGCGCTGGACTGGATCGCAGGCTCACGCTCCCACTTCGTAGACGATACACTCGTGCGCGGATTTATCCTCGTTCCTCTCATGTTTGGATTTTCGCAGTCGATCATCCTGGCGTATTTGATTTTTGTCACCCTTCACGCCACCTGGACTCATTGCAATTTCGGTCCCAATGCCAAATGGCTCGAAAAGTTTCTGGTTATGCCCAGATACCATCATTGGCACCATACTTCCCAAAAAGAGGGCATTGATAAGAACTTTGCCATTCATTTTCCATGGATTGATAAGCTTTTTGGAACTTACTACTATCCCGACGAGTGGCCGGAACGATATGGCCTGGATGGCGAAGAAATCCCGCGTGGCTTCTTGGGACAAACGATCGAACCATTCACGAGAAGAAAAAGAATGCCTTAAGGCGTAAGGGACCACTGATCCGGCACCCTGCTAAACCGCTGGGTACTCAGTGCATTGCCTCCAGGGTCACTTCCTTCGTGACTTTGTCCTGTCCTCGCATCACGGTCACCATCACCTTCTCGCCTTCGGAGTAGGCATGCACGAGTCTGGCGTAGTCAATGTAGTTGTCGATCTTCCTTCCGCCGTATTCGATCAACACATCGCCGGATTTTAATCCTGCCTTGCCTGCGGCACCATCCTCGGGCACTTTAACTAACTTCATACCTCCCTGTGCCGCCCGGTAATCGGGGCTGACACCAAAATCGGCGGGAAGTTGGGAGGTATGACCCAACGCGATTTTCCAACCCTCTGGCGTTTTCACCAGGATGAAGCTCTCCACAAAGGTCGCATGCCACTCCCCTCCAATCATGGCCCGGCCCTCCGGATTGTCGGCAGTCCAGACGCTGTGCAACGTCACGGTGACCCATGCAACATTGCCCCGTACTTCGGCCGCGGCGTCCTGGGGATGATAATCGATTCGGACGCCCGCATCCTTATAGGCCTGATAGCTTTGGCGCAGCCCGGGTTCCGTCGGCTGCGGATAGGACTCCTCGATCCCACGCGAGTCCGCTGTGTGCAACGAATCCAGCTTATCGAAATCGTACGTCTGACATGCCAGCTCGTGCGCCAGAACTACATTGATGGCTGCCTTCTTGTCGCCCTCTTCCGATGCCGTGCATGTGCTGCAGGCAGCCAGCACAATAGAGGCCAGTACCGCAGTCGTGAAAACCATTCCGAATCGTCGCTGCATATTCGTCTCTCCGGGCAGATTCGGGCACCCCACTTAGAAATCTAGCGCAGCTAATCGAACGTCCGCGGGTACCTGTTCGCCCCTCGCCGTCGCCTTTACCAACCCAAGACGCTTCATGAACTTGACGGTCAGGAATCCGAAGTCGTATTCAGATTCGTCGTGGCTCAGCCGCAATAGAGTTTGATAGTGGTGATGATTGTTCTGCAGGCAGGCGCTGAAGGTTGCCGTTACCGGCAGCCATTCGCCAATATTCATCGCGTTGTCGCGCTCATCGTTATAGCGCCGGTAGCCAAATTCTCGCGTGTGGGTCCAGTAGTTTTGAACCATATTGACCCACCAGCCAAAAATTCGAACGCCAATCCACATGACCAGCGTGAACTTCAGGCTTCCAACCAGCTTCCATAAGAGCCAAAAATTGGCGCTCTGCGCAACCACCGCAAAGATCGGGTTGCCCACCACGCGAAAGGCTCGCGACTTCAAGATGTCGTCCGTGGCCAGATTCTCCTGACACCGATACGGCAATAGACACAGATATAAAGTCCGCCAAAGACCGTCTCCTCCAACTTTATTGGGATCTCCATCATGGTCCGAATTCTTGTGATGCAAGCGATGGCGATTCACCCAGGTGATTGGATTTACGTAGATCGCGAACGTGTTGTTCACGATGGCGACGGCTTTGATGAACCAGTTCTTATAGTCAAGGGCACGATGAGCGATTCCGAGATGAAGAACGTCGGCCAGATACAAGCCGCCGAGAAACCAGCAAAAAACAAAATAAACCGCGCCGATCAACAATCCTTTCCCTGGTCCCAGGTGAGCCGGAGCGGTATACACGCACGCCAGCACGTAGGAACCAACAATCAAATAGCCCGCGAGATTGTATATTTTCATGATCGCTCCTCGTCCGGGGTATTCAAGCAGAAATCGAAGCTCGTTTCAAAGACAAAGTGGAGAACGCCTATGGCCCGCACTTCTTCAAGTGGGTCACCCCCAATTTGCACCCAAAGACTTGTCATCCTGAGCCCCGCGATCCCCAGCGCCGCCGAAAGCCACCACGCGAAGGACCTATGTATTTTGTCTACACCATGACGAACCCGCCGAGCGCCGTGTATGCTGGCATCCCCATTAGCCCCGCTAAAGATTCAATCGCCGTCTCCGAAGAATTTCCACAACCTTACTGTGACATCTGACCTTGTGCCCAGAACTAAATCACGCGATCATAGTCGAGGCGGTGACAGTTGGGTGAGCCAAACGCGCCGCGCTCCTAACTCGTTTGTTCTCTAGATTTTGACCTCTAAGTTCTTTGACATCCGTATTTTGCCGGGAATTTCTCGCTAACGTGATGATTCCACTAGACCCCAGGGGGGAGGGGGGTACCGGGAAAAGAGATCGACGTCCACGCCGCAGCACCCCATCCCAAGCCGGCTCCGTAACTTTATTTTCGATGGAGACAGAAGGCAGCCCTGTTAGACCGATCTCCTCGAAATAAGTCGCCGAACGACGTGCCCTTTCCACATCCACAATCCCGAAAGGACCAGTGCAGGAACAAAGACATACCTAACACTGAAGGCGTAGTAGTGAGTATCCGAAGGCGAATCATAAATGTAGCCCAGCATCGGAATGCCACAGACGATGTGAATCCAGCGAAAAATCGAACGTGTGATTCCTCGGTTCTCGATGTTTGGTGCATAAGCTGAGTGTGCCACGATGTCACTCCTTGGATTGATATTGTTTTGCGATCTCCTCGATTCACGACTTCTGAGTCGCCTGAGGCGGCCAGTTGGGCGATTCAATACCGAACTGCTTCGCGTACTCCGCGTTCAGCTGCTGCCAGCCTCCGAACTTTATGGCCTCAGGGCCGACCATCCGGCCAATGGGAATTCCGCTCAGAAGGCGATCCAGAACATCGAGACAAATGTGCCAACCGGCAGCACCCATGGCGATGAAGCGATGACCGATGTTGGTCCACAGTGTCAGGCGCGTGCCGCCGCCAGAGTCTTCGAGTTGCCACCGCATGTCGAAGCCACCCCAGTTGTACTCAAGCGCCTTGGGAGCGTCGGCTCGCGTCACGGTTGTTTCCGAAACGCGCGGCGTCGGCGCTCCCACGGTGGTGAGCTTCACCGAGCTTCCGACCGCACCCAGGCTGCCATCGGCGTCAAAGGGAGCCCACTCGCGCAGATGTGCTGGTTCGGTAAGCGCTTGCCAGACTCTTTCCGGTGAATGGCGTAACTCTCGGACGAGAACAAGCGTCCACTTCTCTTCACCGTTTTGTCCGCGATCCTTTTGCACTCGCGCTCCGCAGGCCGGACCCGGTGTGTACTGTGCGAGATCGGTCATCTTCGTTCTCCTTATCTCGTTACCCCTAACGTGAATAGCGTGTCAGCTGGGTGAGCTGAATGAGATTGCCGCAGGTGTCGTTCAGCATCGCGATGGTGGAACCGGTCACGTCGGTGGGCGGCATGGTGAATACGGCGCCGCGAGCCTTGATCCGCTCGTAATCGCCCTTTACGTCGTCGGTGAAGAACATGGCCGCAGGCTGGCTCTGTTGAAACATCGCCTGCTGATACGCCTTGGCTGCGGGATTGCTGTTCAGAGCCAGTTGCAGCTCGGTGCCGTCCGGTTCCTCAGGCGAGGCCACAGTCAGCCAGCGGTATGGACCCTGACTGAAATCAGTCTTCTTGGCAAAGCCGAGTATTTCCGTATAAAAGCGCAGAGCTTTACTCTGGTCGTCGACGTATACGCTGGTCACTTTGATCTTCATTTCGTTTCTCCTTAGTATTACGTTCGCGGTTTGGGCCGGGTCGTCTTCTTCTTAGTCTTCCTTTTCGCTGGTGTTGGTTGGTCGGTGGATTGATCCATGCGGTCGAGGTGACGTTCGAGAGCATCGACGTGAGCCGACCAGAACCGGCGGAACTGAGACAGCCAGGTATCCACCTCCTGAAACGGTTCAGGTTTCAGCCGGTAGAGACGGCGTTGTTTGTCCACTGTAGACTCCACGAAACCGGCCTCGCGCAGCACTCGCAGGTGCTTTGACACGGCCGGTTGCGACATGCGAAGTTGACGCTCGATCTCTCCCACCGACTGCTGTGATGGCACCAGGAGGCTCAGTATCGCGCGGCGATTCGGCTCGGCAATAATCCCGAAGACAGATTCCATGCTCCGTATATACCAATACTAGAATATACTTGTCAAGGCATATTTCGGGAAAAGAGAAGAGAACGGTTTCAGTCGGCGTGCGGGGATAGCACCTGCGCCGGAGAGGCAACGCGAATCGGGACTTCGCCTGCAGTCCGTGCGAGCCACAGGCGGAGATCACCGACTACCTCGAGGAGAAGGTTCTGCTGCCGGCGATATGCAAAAGGTCCTTCGTTGGAGTCCTCGGAAAAGCCGAGGACTCCGCTGCCTCAGGATGACAGGTGCGAAGGGGATGCGGTGTTGGACTACTTGCCCACTTCCTGGATGCACTCTTCCAGCACATCCATGGCGACGTCGGCTTCTTCTTTGGTCCCCACAAGCGGCGGGCACAGGCGGACTGAGCTGGGGCCGCAGCCGAGGAACAGCACGCCGTGTTCGAAGGCCTTCTCGACGATCAGGTCGCGCTCAGCGGCGGCGTATTCCTTGGTCGACTTGTCCTTGACGATGTCGACGCCGATCATCAGGCCGCGGCCGCGGACGTCGCCTACCAGCCTCAGCTTGGCGGGCCAACTGGCCACGCGCTTCAGCATGTGTGCGCCTACTTCGGCCGAGTGATCGAGCAGATGTTCTTTCTCGATCACGTCGAGCGTGGCCAGCGCGGCGGCGATGCACACGGGATTGCCACCGAAAGTTGAGGCGTGCGAACCGGGCACCCAGTCCATGATTTCGGAGCGCGTCATCACCACACCGAGCGGCATGCCCGAGGCAATGCCTTTCGCAATGAGGACCATGTCGGGCTCGACGCCGGTGTGCTCGACCGCCCACCACTTGCCGGTGCGTCCGATGCCGCTCTGAACCTCATCCACGACAAGGAGAATGCCGTGACGATCGCAGATGCGGCGCAGCTCCTGCATGAAGATGGTGGGAGCGACTACGTACCCGCCCTCGCCCTGCACGGGCTCGATGAAGATGGCGGCCACTTCTTCAGGAGGCAGCGTGGTCTTGAACAGCTTCTCTTCGATGTAGCGGGCGCAACTCACCGCGAAGGCGTCAGGATCCTGCGTCGCATCTTTGCGTCCACGAAAAAGATCGGGATAGGGCACGTGCGTCACGCCGCCGAGGAGCGGCGAAAAGCGGCGCCGCTGCTGGGGTTTCGAGGCGGTGAGGGAAAGCGCACCCATGGTGCGACCATGAAACGCGCCGAAAAATGCGATGATGTTGGGCTTCTTCGTATGATAACGCGCGAGCTTGAGGGCGCACTCGACGGCCTCTGCGCCGGAGTTGCCGTAGTAGATCTTGTGCGGTCCGGGCATGGGAGCGATCTTCGAAAGGCGCTCGGCTAGCGTGACCATGCTCTCGTAATAAAAATCTGTGCCGGACATATGGATGAGTTCGCCAGCTTGCTTCTGCATGGCGGCGACCACGTGGGGATGGCAGTGGCCGGTTGAGGTGACGGCGATGCCGGCGGAGAAGTCGTAGAACTCGTTGCCGTCGACGTCGGTGATGACAATGCCGCGTCCGCTCTTGGCTACGAGTGGGTAGGAGCGGGTGTAGGACGGCGAAATATATTTCTCGTCGCCTGCTAGAACGCGCTTGGCGTTGGGTCCGGGCAGGGCGGTTTTGAGCTTTGGTCCAGCTGCAGTTATGTTCTTCGTGGTCATTGTCTTAGTGATCATGGAATCCTCCGTAAGGCAGTGGCCAGTGGTTAGTGGCCAGTGGTCAGTAAATGCGTCTCGGAACACGTTGCTCTGGTTCGAGCACACGTGGGACCGAAAGAATCTGGGCGGAGGATTTGTTAGTCGCTACCGAAGAGGCTGGGACGCAGGCGTGACGGAAGATTCGCCCGATAGCGCCGTGGACAGACCAGACAGCGCAGCCAGCACTCGGGCAGGTGCGTGTTGGGTAGACACGATTTGGAAACGTTGCGCAGCATGGGTGACCGTCGACATCACTATCACTAAGGCATTATAGCTTGAGGCAGCGCCTGGCGTAACCCCCAAAAGTCAGTGGCCAGTTAAGGCAGCCCAGGGTAGCTATCTCCACATTTTCATTAATTACTTCCTTCGCCACCTTCAATTCCGTCTGCACGTACGTTTAGAATTTTAGTTTTGTTGGCCCTCGTCTGATATGTTTTAGCTTTCCTCGTTTTCTCACTGACATGTCCAGAGCACAGAGCCCAAGCCGGTTTGCGGTGATTCTTGCCTTTGGGCTGGTGTATCTGTTTTGGGGCTCTACCTATCTGGCTATTGATATTGCGGTGCAGACAATTCCTCCGGCGCTGATGTGTGGAGTGCGGTTTTCGATTGCCGGAGTGGTGATGCTGGCGGTGTGCGGGTTGACGGGGCGGCGGATCTGGTATTCGGCGCGGCAGATTTTGCTGGCTTCAGTGGTGGGAATTCTTCTGCTGATGGGTGGGAACCTGACATTGTCCTGGGCAGAACTTTCGGTGCCTTCGGGGCTGGCGGCCTTGATAATCGCCATCACACCGTTGTGGTTTCTGGTGCTGGACTCGCTGCTGTTGGGCGATCATCACATTTCGTGGCGAGGCAAGGCTGGGTTGGCGCTGGGGATGGCAGGACTGCTGGTGTTGTTCTGGCCGGAGTTGCATTCGACCTCGGTGCTGGGACGGCGCGAGTTTTGGGCGTCGCTCTCGCTGCTGGGCGGATCGTTTTCCTGGGCGCTGGGATCGGTGCTGTCGAAGCGCTGGCAGTCGGGAATGGATGTGTTCAGCGCGACCGGATGGCAGGTGACGGCGGCAGGCGCAGCCAATTTGTTGTTGGCATGGGTCGTGGGAGATTTTTCGCACGTTACCTGGACGGCGCGCGGCGTGAGCGCAGTGCTATACCTGGTGGTGTGCGGGTCTTGGATCGGGTACACGGCTTACATCTGGCTGCTGGAGCATGTGCCGACTTCGAAAGTTTCGACTTACGCTTATGTGAATCCAGTGGTAGCGGTGTTTCTGGGGTGGTTGGTTCTGCACGAGCGCGTGGATCGCTTCATTGTTATGGGGAGTGTGATTGTGGTGCTTGCGGTGATTCTAGTAACGAGCGCGAAGGTGAAACAGAAAATGGTGGAGGAGGAATTGCCGGCAGTGGAGGCGGCGGGGGATTGAGTCAGCGTTTAACATTCAAAGCTTGATTACGCTCTTACTTCGATCGATACCGGAACGTTCTGGCATAACTAAATGCTAGTCTGGCGATAGTTGTCTGTCGGGTACAACGGCTCGGATTTCTCTAAGGAGGCTTTGGTGAACGTACTTGCAAGGATTGTCATCGTACTTGCTGCCGCCGGGATGATGTTCAGCGAAGAACCGAAACAGAAGGAAGTGCCGGCAGTTAGCGTCGTGGGATACCTGCGCGATAGCGGTTGCGTGCATCGCTATCCCGAGTTCGTTAAGCCGGCCCCCAATGGGTGTGTCGAGGCTTGCGTCCGCGCTGGCTCGCCCCTGGTATTGCTGACAAAGGACGGGCAGATCTATCACCCGATTTCCGCCGATATACCCGATACCGACGTGCGCGCAAAGATGATGCCTTTCGCGGGCAAGCTGGTGAAGGTCACCGGGCATGTCTACGAGAGAGGCGGATCCAAGGCGATCGCACTCGAGGAGATTGAAGAGCAAAAGGAGTAACGCGCGGCCAGGCTCGGGCTTATTTCGAGGCTTCTTCATCTTCTTCGCTGTCGCTCGCCAAGTCCACTACGTGGCCGCGAACGGCGAAGGTTTGTTTGAGGGCGCCCGCGGGCTCGAAGGTTACACGGGCGGGAGCGCGCTGCCAGGCGGGCACGGGGCACGCAGAATCGGAAAGAGCGTCATTGGTTTCAACGGCGGCGATGCTTGCGCCGTCGAGAAGCTTCTTGAGAACTGGCTTGCGGCGGGTGATTTGGGCTACCACCGCGAAGATTTTTTTACCGTCATCGGAGATGCCGCAGTAGGCGGCATAGTCGCGGTACCAACTGGCGGCGGAGTAGACGACGTCGAATTCGGGAAGATTGATGGGGGAAATGTGGGCGGTGGTGCGGTCGACTAGTAGCCATCCACCGCGTTGCCATTGCCAGTGCGGCGGGGAGGTGGTTTCCTGGGGGAGGCTGTCGTTGACCCGAAAGGCACGGCGGATGACGAACAGGCGGTCAGTGACGTCGTGCGCAAGGCCTAGCGTGAATTCCTTGATGTGGGTGTCGACGAGAAGGGGCCGGACTTTCAAGGTGAGTGGCTTGTCGTTTGTGTCGCCGGTGCTGGACTGCGGGAAACACTGCACTGTGATCCATTTGCCGAAGGTAATGATGTGAGGCTTGGTCGCCGCGAGGGCGCTCGCCTGAGTGAGAATGATTAAGAGCGGCAGCGCGCCGAGGCGATATTGTGAGATGCGGACCATGGCAAAGGTTAAGCAGGAAACCGGCTGCAGGACAAGGTTAGACGTCACACGCGGAGCAATGGTTCTGAAGCGAGGTCCCGAAGTGGGACGGAGCCGGACCGTGACGGAGTGGGCTGTCTTAGGACGGCTACGTCGTGCGTCACGTCGAGTTTGAGATTGCAGTAGAATGAATGGACATTCTTCAAGGGAAATGGGAGATGCTCCTAGAGTGGGAAAGACTGTGTAGGAAGTGGTGCCGTCCTTGCGGGACTCGGTTCCCTCTCTCGATCGCCGGCCCTGCACTTACGTGCGGGGCTACTGAATGGCGCCCCTGAAGGGGCTTGATTGCAATGAGTTTTCCTCACGATGTTCGTCCGGCGGTGAGTGGCGAGGGCCGGACAACTTTCCAACCGGATGCGGCTTCTGATCAAGATATGCATGTGTTACCGGCACGGCGGCGTGTGCCTCGGATTCTGGTGGTGGACGACCATCCTAGTATTACGGGGCTGATGAGCCAGTTGCTCACGCTGCGAGGTTATGACGTAGTAACGGCGTCGGATGCGGAGGAGGCCGGGGCGGAAGTGCGACGGCTGGCGCCGGACTTAATTTTGTCGGATGTGAAGATGCCGGGGAAATCGGGCTATGAATTTTGCCGTGAGCTCAAGAGTGATCCGGTAACGCGTCTGATTCCTTTTGTATTGATCACGGGATTGACCGACAGCACCGACAAGCTGCGGGGAATTGAAGCTGGAGCGGATGACTTCTTGAACAAGCCGGTGCTGGCGGAGGAGTTGACGGCGCGGGTGAAGTCGCTGCTACGGGTGAAGGAATTTACCGACGAACTGGAGACGGCGGACTCCGTGCTGTGCACTCTGGGGTTGATTGTGGAGGGACGCGATCCTTATACGGAGGGACACTGCGAGCGACTTGCGGCGCGGGCAGCGGATTTGGGGCGGCACCTGGGGCTGGATGAAGACTCGATTGTGGCGCTGCGGCGCGGAGGATTTCTCCACGACCTGGGTAAGATCGCGGTGCCGGATGAGATTCTGAAAAAGGGCAGCGATTTGACGCTTCAGGAGTGGGCGATCATGAAACAGCATCCGGTGACCGGGGAAAATATCTGCAAGCCGCTGAAGTCTTTGCGGCTGGTACTGCCGATTATCCGGCATCATCATGAGCATGCGGATGGGTCGGGGTATCCGGATGGGTTGGGGGCGGGCGAGATTCCGCTTCTACCGCGGGTTTTGCAGGTGGTGGATGTGTACGATGCGCTGCGTACGGCGCGGCCTTATAAGCCGGCGTTGTCGCATGATGATGCCGCGCAGACTATGCGCGATGAGGCCCGCCAGGGCTTGTGGGACGCTGGGCTGGTTAATGAGTTTTTCAGCATGCTGGTGGAGAAGCGCAGCGTGGCTTGAGGACTGGCTGTTCTCTGCTTCTTTTCAGTTCTCAGTTCTCAGTTCTCAGTAATCGGATTCTGGATCTCGGTTCTGAGTTTCCTCAGCCGGGTCTTTCCGACGTACAATGTCGCAGCCTTTTTTGCGGCGTGCAGAAATCAATGGACATCACTTACAGCATCGTCATTCCAGCCTATAACGAAGGGGCGCGGCTGGGAGCGACTTTGGAAAAGGTGCTGGGATACGTCCGCGCGCAAGGATGGAATACGGAAGTGGAAGTCATTGTGGTGAACGATGGGTCGCGCGATAACACGGCGGAGCTGGTGCGTGGGTTTGCGGAAAAGTATCCCGTGGTGCGGCTGGTGGAGAATCCGGGCAACCGGGGCAAAGGCTATAGTGTGCGCAATGGCATGCTGAATGCTCGGGGCGAGGTAGTGGTGTTCAGCGACGCGGATCTGTCTTCGCCGATTGAGGAGATGCCGAAATTGCTGACGGCGCTCGCTGGGGGCGCGGACATTGCCATTGGCTCGCGCTGGCTGCGGGCGGAGTTGCAGACACGGAGACAGTCGCTGCATCGGCAACTCTTTGGCCGGGTCTTCAACTTGTTGCTGGGGATTATTTTGGGATTGCGATTCAAGGATACGCAGTGCGGGTTTAAGGCTTTCACTCGGCAGGCTGTACACGCGATTCTACCGCTGCAGCGAATCGAGCGCTGGGGCTTTGATCCGGAGATTCTTTTTCTGGCGCGCAAGTTCGGGTTTCGGGTGGAGGAAGTGCCAGTGCTTTGGGGACACAGTGGTGACACGCGGATTCATCCTGTGGTGGATGGGACGCGCATGTTTTGGGAGATGCTGCGGATTCGCTGGTATGACTTGACGGGCAAGTATGACGGGGGTTCCGTGGCCGGCGCGCAGCCGGCCAAGACGCTGCCTGGAGGGCCTGGGCCGAGAGTTTGAGCGTCAGGCTGACTTCTGTTTTGTTTCTGAGACCGATTCCTTCAATGCCTCTACAACCTTTCGCCCCATTTCCGATGTTGGGACTTGATTCTGTCCTTCTCGGACCAGGTCGGCAGTGCGAAAGCCCTGATTCAAAATGGCGCTGACGGCGTTCTCGACGCAGGCGGCTTCGCGATCGAGTTGAAAAGAATGGCGCAGCAGCAGAGCTGCGGAAAGAATGGCGCCGAGGGGATTCGCGATTTCCTTCCCGGCGATATCCGGCGCTGAGCCGTGTACCGGTTCGTAAACGCCGACCGGGCCGCCGATGCTGGCCGAGGCGAGCAGACCCAGCGAGCCCACTATGCCACCGGCCTGGTCGGAAAGAATGTCGCCAAACATGTTTTCGGTGAGCACTACGTCGAAGCCCTGGGGGCGCTGCACCAACGACATGGCCGCAGAATCCACATACATGTGGGAGAGGTGCACGGCGGGATAGTCTTTGGCGCAGCGGGTAACGACTTCGCGCCACAGGCGGGAACACTCGAGAACATTGGCTTTGTCGACGGAGAGAACTTTCTGGCGGCGCTTCATCGCGAGGTCGAAGGCGACTCGGGCGATGCGCTCGATGGCTGGTTCGCCGTACGTCATGGTGTTAGTGGCGACTCGGGAGCCGGGATCGCCTGCGATCGACCGCGGCTTTCCGAAATAGAGACCTCCGAGAAGTTCGCGGACGATCATAATGTCGGTGCCGCGGACCAGATCGGCGCGTAGCGGGGAACAGACCTCCAGAGCGGGAAAACAAATAGCGGGACGCAGGTTGGCATAGGCGCCTAGTTCGCGGCGCAAGCGCAGGAGTCCAGCTTCGGGGCGAAGGTGCTGAGGATAGTGGTCGAAGGCAGGGCTGCCTACCGCGCCGAGCAGGACTGCCGAAGAAGAAAGGCAGGCCTGGATTGTGTCGGCGGGCAGAGGATCATTGACAGCTGTTAGTGCTGCGCCACCGATGTTCTTGCTTTGCAGCTGGAGCTGGTGGTGAAATCCGTCGGCAATCGCTTGCAGAACTTGTACCGCTTGTTCGGTGACTTCTGGGCCGATGCCGTCGCCGGGGAGGATGGTTAGGTTGAGGAGCATGCGGGGACTAGTTTAGCGGAAAGTAGTTTTGGGGTGCAGATCCTTGCAAACCATTTCGTGGCGCGAAACAAGAATAATGACCTCAGAGGCCAAAGCCCGATCCAACAATCCGACCTTCATCGCAGGCCAGGAAGGCCTGCTCCACCCTCCTACGGTTCTTCGAGGTACGGGTTACACGCCCCAGAGATAGTCTTCCTGCTGCTGATCGTGATGATGATCGGGGCGGACGGGGACGCCGAAGACGTTGGGTTGCGACGCCATCGGAAATGGCCGCGGTGGTTCGGGGATCGTCGCGCTGGCTGCTGCGGACACTGCCGAGGGAAGCGGCTCGAACAGCGGAGTGGCTGACCCGGCCGGCTTGTGAGTGTCACGGATCAACTCGAGCAGGTGATGATCCTCGACGTGCTTGATCTTGTCGGCGAGGCGAACGAAGCGGCGATAGATGTCATCGAGGGCGCGGCGGTCGAACTGGTAGCCGAGTTGTTCGCAGCGAATCGCAAGAGCGTGACGGCCGGAATGCTTGCCCAGCACGAGTTTGGAATCGGGCACGCCGACTGACTGCGGCGTCATGATTTCGTAGGTGAGCGGGTTCTTGAGCACGCCGTCCTGATGGATACCAGCTTCGTGGGCGAAGGCGTTGCGGCCGATGATGGCCTTGTTGGGCTGAACGGGAACGCCGGTGATTTCGCTCAACAACTGGCTGGCGGGGAACAGATGTTCGGCGGCGATGGCCGTTGCGTAAGGATAGCGATCGTTACGAACGCGAATGGCCATGACGATCTCTTCGAGTGAGGCGTTGCCAGCGCGCTCGCCGATGCCGTTGAGGGTGCACTCGACCTGGCGGGCTCCGGCGGCGACGGCCGCCATGGTGTTGGCTACTGCCATGCCTAGATCGTTGTGGCAGTGGGCGGAGATGGTGACATTCTCGATTCCCTTGACGCGGCGGCGGATGGTTGCGATCAGATCGCCAAACTCGGCGGGCACGGTGTAGCCAACGGTGTCAGGGATATTGAGCGTGGTCGCGCCTGCTTCGACGACCGCTTCGAGCACCTGGCATAGGAATTCAGGATCGGTGCGAGTGGCATCTTCGGGGGAAAATTCAACGTCAGGGCAGAGCGATTTGGCGAGGGCGACGGCTTCGCGGGCCTGGGCGAGGCACTCCTCGCGCGTGATGCGCAGCTTGTACTTCAGGTGAATGTCGGAGGTGGCCAGAAAGACATGGATGCGTGGGTGAGCGGCGTCTTGCAAGGCTTCCCAGGCACGTTCGATATCCGGGCGGCAGGCGCGGCAGAGGCCAGCGATGATGGGGCGGCGGATGACCGCGGCGATGGCCTTTACGGCAGCAAAGTCGCCATCGGAGGCTACGGGAAATCCGGCTTCGATCACGTCGACGCCGAGCCGGTCGAGCTGGTGAGCCAGGCGCAGTTTCTCAGGGTGGTTCATGCTGCAGCCGGGTGACTGTTCGCCGTCGCGCAGGGTGGTATCGAAAACTTTGATGCGGATCTGGTCCGTGACCATGGGCCTTCCTTCGAGAAAGCAACGATATTGCGGCTCTGAGGTTTATGGTACGGTGAATGCGGGTTGAAGCAAAACTTATAATTCTTCATTGATCATTAGTTTTTCTTCTATGATAAGCTGTGGTAATGATTGTTGAAGTTTGTATAAGGGGATGATAAATGGAACTTTCGCAGCTGGAGGTCTTTCTGGCGGTGGCGCGCGAGCACCGGTTCTCGCGAGCGGCGGAGAAGCTTCATCGGACGCAATCGGCGGTGAGCCAGACCATCCGCAAGCTGGAGGATGAACTGGGAGAGGCACTGCTCGACCGGTCATCGCGGGAAGGGGTGCTTACGGACGCCGGGCAGGTGCTCTATGAGTACGCCGAGAAGTTGCTGAATCTGCGGCATGACGCTCACGAATCTCTGGCGTCTCTGCGGGAGCTGCAGAAGGGCAAGCTGGTGATTGCGGCGAATGAATTCACGGCGCTTTATCTGCTGCCGGTGCTGGCGGAATTCCGGCGGCTGCATCCCATGATCAAGATCACGGTGCAGCGGGCGCTGGGCAGCCAGATTCCGGACGATGTGTTGCAGCACAGCGCCGAACTCGGCGTGTTGTCTTACAAGCCGGAGGAACCGCGACTGCACTCGGTGGTGACTTATCTGGACGAGTTGGTGCTGGTGGTGCCGCCGAAGCATCCGTTGGCCTCGGCGAGGGAGGTGAGCATCCGGCAACTGGGGGCGGAATCGTTTGTGGCGCACATTGTTTCGTCTCCCTACCGAGAGAAAGTTTTGCAGACCTTCCAGCGGCACAAAACGCCGCTGCATATGGGACTGGAGCTGCCGACGTTGCAAGCCATTAAACAATTCGTCGCCATGGGAAACGGGGTGGCATTTATGCCCGAGATCAGCGTGGAGGCGGAACTGACGCGGGGAGAACTGGTGCGGATTCCGGTGCGGGAACTGCGGGTGCAACGGAAGCTGCGTTTGATCTACCGCAAGGAAGCAGGGCTGTCGCATGCGGCGCGGGCATTTTTGAAAGTTGCCGAGGCAGTGGCGTTGGAGCGGGCGGGGCGGTACCGTTTTCAGCGGGAGAGCTAGAAGAGGCTTCAGACCCCTGAGGGGCTGAAGCCCGTCGATTAGTGGCGGCTTTTGACGCAGGTCTGGAAGGCCTGCTCGCCCGCGGAGGCGGAATCAGCAGTCGGCGCAGGCCTCTGTGGGCTGGAAGGCGGCCACAGCTTCGCTCACGCTGGGGTGAATCTCGAGGACCGAATCCAAGTTGGTAAGATCCAGAAGTTCGCGCACGAGTGGAGTGGGGCTGGCGCACTTCAGGTCGGCGTTTCGGGATCTGGCCCAAGTATGGAGACAGGCCAGTTCGCCGATGCCGGCACTGTCGATGGAGCTGACACCACCTAGATCGAGCACAACCTTGCCGCCGTTTTCGAGGAACTCACCAACCAGGCGCGAAAGGGCAGCGGCCTCGTCGCGATAGACGATGCGACCCTGGCAGTGAACGATCATCACGTCGCCGAGATTGCGAGTTTCCAAACTGAGCTTCAAGTTCAACTCCTTATGTTGTGTTCCGAATGCAGCCAGATTGTGCGGCTGCGGCCACGTCTGCCAATTTCTGTTCGTGGATTCCATGCTAATAGATAGACGAGGACCGAGGGGTTTTGGAATCATGAAAAGAGTGTAATTTTTGGGCAAGTCGTCCCAGTCCTGCACCGCAGAATTTCCCGGGACGGGGCATCCTGTGTCTCCGATAGACTGCATCTAACGAATTTCGCGCATTCAGGTAGAATTTGCTGCTGGCACAATTGCCGGGGAGGAATCATTTTCGTGTCAAAAACCGCTGCCGTAGTTCTGGCGTTCCTGAGCTTAATGCTGTTGACGACCATGTCGAGAGCCCAACTGCTGCCGAGTGGAAACGTTTATGTGGGAGCTGCCTACGCCGATTCGGTTGATGTTATAAACCGCTTAACATTTCGGGGATGGGAGGCCTCAGGGGAAGATTTCCCATTCAAACGCTTTTCCTACCTCGGGGTGGTGCTAGACGGGAATGGCTTCTACCGGCAGGGAGTGCAGCAGTACAGCGCTCTTCTCGGTCCACGAGTTTCAATGCATTACGGAAAGTGGCGCCCGTTCGTGCACTTGCTGGGCGGGGTGCAGAGAAATGACGGGGGCGGGGTAATCCATTGGCCGATTGCGGAGGATCTGGGAGGTGGAGTGGATCGCAAATTCCAGTTGCTCTTCCTTAAGAACTTTTCCTGGCGGCTGCAGTTTGACTACGAACGTACCCACGAGCTACACACGACGCAGAACGATATTCGAGGATCGGCCGGACTGGTGTGGCGCTTCTGAACAGAATGCGCATCCAGGCCCTGCGGCCCGCAAGTTGACGATTTCCTATTCGCTGGCATCTAACTTTTCGCGACTTCGTAATTCAGCCCGGGTTATAAGGCTAAGGTTAGGATCGCTATGCGAAAAATCGGATTCATCGTTGTTTCTTTGCTACTGCTCGCTGGTCTGGCGAGCGCTCAGGTTCCGACCAGTGGAAATGTTTTTTTCGGCTACTCTTACTACAATGCGAGTCCTCTGCCCGTCGAGACAAGCCGCACGAATCTGAATGGTTGGGAGGGGTCCTTTGAGGGCAAGATCATACCTTGGGTCGGCATGGTGGCTGACTTCAGCGAACACTATGGAAACGCTTCCAGCTGCATTCTACCTGTAGTGCCGGTGGGTTCCGGGTCGGGGCAGAGTAGCTGTTCGAATGTGATCTCCCACGAGCAGAACTTCTTCTTCGGGCCACGGGTGTCCCTCTCTATACGGAAATTCCGCCCCTTTGCTGAGGCACTGTTCGGGGGCGGGCACGTCAATACTAACGGTTTCGGCTCCGATACTTCGTTTGCGACGGCCCTTGGCGGCGGACTCGACTACAAAATCATTCGTCCTGTCGCGTGGCGATTCCAGGGAGACTACATACAAACGCGTTTTTTTGGAACGACGCAGAATAATGTTCGGTTGTCGACGGGAATTGTGATTCGCTTCTGACACCTTTTTCTGGGGTAAGCGAAACAGGATCCGGCTGGTTAGCTGGATCCTGTTTCGTGTGGCCACCAAGAAAACGCCTGCAAAGGATCTAGGTTCAGCCAATTATCCGGCTTAGGTCTGCCAGTACTTGTGATCGCGCAGAAAGTAGTTTTCGTTCCAGTAGTTCATCGCAGTCTTCAGGAACAGCCAGCCCACGCGCAGATGCCCCATCTTTTGGAAGCGGCGGTTGGTGGTGTAGACGCCTCCGCGAACGATACCGAAGCGTTTACGCTCGATCTGCTGGCTGAGCAGGTAGTCTTCGGCGAAGAGAACCTGTTCATGGAAACCGTGGAGTTCGCGGAATTTCTTCAGGTCGAACAGCATGAACATGCCGGTGGCGAAGGGATGATGGAGTTGAGAGAGGTACTGGAAGAAATCGTTGCCCGCGTAAAACAGTTTATCGATCCAACTGCCGCCGCGGCAGAGGATGTTTGTGGTCACACAGTGAAGTTGCTTGCGCTGGGCCAGTTCGACGGCGCGACGCACCACGGAAGGGTGCGCCAGTTCGATGTCGGCATCGAGAAAGAGAACGTAGGCGCTCTCGGCCTGGGCTGCGCCCAGGTTGCGGCCGACTGATGGCATTCCGCCGCGGATCACGCTGACGTTCATGCGGTCGCGGAAGGCGAGAACAACTTCTGGGGTGCCGTCGGTTGAATTGGCGTCAGCGACCAATACTCTCGTACTCGACATCCTCGAGTAATCCTGACTCATCAGCGACGTCAGCAAACGAGGAATCAGCTTGGCCTCGTTCTTGGCTGGAATCACGATCGTCAGCTCGCTGGTCGTATTCGTGCTCGTTAAACTCATGCTCGTCGAATTCATGGATTTGGACCCCCGCTTCATCGATTGTGAGATACGTCAGGCGGGAATCGACCCATCCGCCTGAGTTGTAGTAGTGAATTCCGTCTTGTTCGATGTGGACGGCCTGGTGAGTGTGGCCGCAGAAAATGCGGTCACCATCGTGCTGGCGCGCGTATTGCAGAGCTCCTGCAGACACCTTCGGCGACATGCGGAGCCAGCGTGTATTTAGCCGGTCAATGAGCCGGGCGATGGGCTTGCTCCTGAAGTCCAGCTTCTGCAACTTGAGATAGAGCGACGTACCGATCCGGCTGAAGCGCAAGTTGTTTACCTGGAAACCGTCAAACTGATGACCGTGGATCGCGATGTGGCGCAGTCCTTCGTACTGCCAGACGTAATGTTGGTAGACGCGGACGCCGACCAGGTGCGACATGATGTTGGCGAGTCCATGGTCGTGGTTGCCTTCCACCCACACGACCTCGATATTGCGCTTGGGGTTGGAGAGCTTGCGAATGTAGCCGAGGAACTTCCAGTGGTCTTTGGTCAGGCGGGCGAAGTTAAGGTCGGCAAAGATATCACCCAGCAGGATCAGACGCTGGAAGCGGTGTTCCTTCAGCACGCGCGTGGCTTCACGGGCATGGCTGGTCTCTGCACCGAGGTGCAGGTCGGAAAGGATCAGCGTGTTGTAGCCATGCAGATCCACAGTCCAGTTGTAGCAAGCGAATGTTACGGGGTGATGAAATATGCATCAAAATTGGTGCAGTGGTTACTCGAAGGTAATGAGTTAGTAAACAAACGGCTTAGCGATGAACGCCCACGAAATGTTTCGGTTTTGTGAATGGGGAGCGGCTTTCACGTAGACTGAGTTTCCTTTGAAAACCATCGGACACATTCTGGCGAGGTACACGGCGTGGGTTCTGCATCTGCTCGGGCCGCTTGGGATCTGGGGCGCTTTCGTGATCGCATTTGCGGATTCCGCGCTGCTGGGTATGCCCGTGGACGCAGCTGTAGCGTTTTATGTGTATCAGGATCATCGACGACTGCTTTTCTATGTGGTCATGGCTTCGCTCGGTTCGGCGCTGGGCAGCATTCCGCTTTACGTCGTTGGTTATGTGGGAGGCGAGAAGGTGTTGCGCAAGCGGATTTCGGAAGAGAGGTTTCTGCGGATTCACAAATCGTTTGAACAGCACGAATTCTGGGCACTCATGTTTCCCGGAATGCTGCCGCCGCCCATGCCGTTCAAGATCTTTGTGCTGGGGGCTGCGGTGTTCGAGATGCGGTTCCGCGACTTTCTGGCGGCCATTTTCGCGGGAAGATTTGTGCGTTTCCTGGTGCTTTCGTTGCTTACGCTGTGGTTCGGACCGCAGATTGTGGGACTGATGGGGACGGTTTTTCGGCAGCATTTGTATTGGGTGCTGGCGGCGGTTGCTTTGGGGGCACTGGCTTGGGTGCTGTGGTGGAGGAGCAAAAGGCCGCGAGGGACGAACTAGACCACGCTGCCACGCCTCGCTGCCCTCGGCTGGACCCTTCGGCGTCGCTCAGTGCAGGCTCGCGAGGCGCCCGTCCTCAGATGGACCTTGCCAATCTCACGCGGCAGCGATGTGTTCGGTGGAAGTTTTGTGCATCCAGCCGGCGAGCGCGTGCAGAAATACCGGGGTTCCAAACATCGCTATGGAGAAGAACAGATCGCTCTCGACCGTACCGCGAAAGAATGGGAGCCCGGCGGCATAGGACGTCATTAGGCCGTTGAAGGTCTTGGGGTACATCTGCCATGCGGCCCATACCGCGAAATTACTGATCAGAAAGAACGAAACGGAACTGGCGAGCGCAGCGCCGATCACGCGGACCGGACCGGACTTCTCCCGCAGATTGGTGCCAAGCCAGAGGATTGCCGCGTACCAGGCCCAAGTGACGAAGTTGTCCCAGGTGAACGTGTAGGAGTAGATGAACTTGGTAAGGACGACGTCGGTTACCGCCAGCAGGACCAGAGGAATCCACAACTGACGCCGCGAACCACGGGCCCCGAAGAACAGCAGCGATGCCGCCAGCGGGGTAAAGTGCCAGGCGTGCGGCAGGAAATGCAACGGACCCATGAAGGGCAGAAAACGGACGGCAATGGCGAGCAAAATGAACAGATAGGCAAGCATGAGCACCTCGGTCGGAGCCGAAGTATTATTTTGGGCGCGGGAGGGCAGGTACGTCAAGCGGCAGCGGTTGCTTCGGGCAAAACGTCTCGCTGCGTCCGCCAGACAGCCGCGGCGCCCGTCCCACAATGAGTGCGATGGTTTCCGCTTAATCCGGTTCGGGGACGGCCTTTTGATTCTTGCCGGAACCGTAGATGTCGGCGACGATGTGGAGGTTCTTGTCGAGTTGGACGCCTGCGCCCAAAGCCCGGCGCGCCTCGCCCCTGCGGCTGAGCAGGCTGGGTAGCTGCACGAAGCGCAAATCCTGGAAGTCCACGATGTAGCCGCTTTCCGGGGGCTCGAACACCTCGGTCTGGGTAATCGGGTACTGCGCCCAATCGAGGTAGACGCGGCCAAGGTAGGAGCGTTTGGCCGCTATTGTGATCGGAGTCTCCTCAGGCTTGTAGTGGATGTCGAGCCTACCGTCGGGATCAACTTCCGGTCCCAGAGAGTTCACCGGAGCGAGGGCGAAGAAAGCTGGAGTCTCCACGACGCCATACCAGTGGAATGGATCAGCGAGTGCGGGATAGGCGGAAACGCGCAGCGGGTCCGCGCCTTCGTAGGTGCGAGCAGCCAGGGCGCTGACTGCGCGGCGATGCTCGAAGTCGCGCAGGCCCCAGAGCAGGACCACGCCTGCCAGCGCGACGGTGGCTGCGACTCGGCCTTTTGGCCCGCGTCTGCGCGCACCGATTTCCTGGTCGATCAGTGAGAAAAACGATGGAACAATTAATCCGAGGAGCAAAAATCCGAACATCACGGGTTCGAAGATGAAGACAATGTCCCATGAATACCACTTCTCGGAAAAAGGCCAGAACGGGCGGACGCCGTAGTTGTTGGTGAAGTCGAGCAGGATGTGGCTGAGCCCGGCGAGGCAGGCATATAGGAAGAGCAATCCCCAGCGCGGAGGGAGATTGGGATCTTTCACCTTGCGCCCGCGCAAGCGCCAGATCAGATAGACAACGCCGAGGACCGCGGTGGCGTCGAGTGGAACTCCGAGGAAGGAGTGGGTGAATCCGCGATGATGGGCGAAGGCGAAAGCCGGGCCGCGGAAGCGGCTGAGGACGTCGAGGTCTGGAGCTTCCGCGGCGAGCGTCAACACCGCGGTGGCGAGCGCCGTTTTGCGGTTGAGTCCGGCGCGGCCCATGCAGGCGCCGGTTAAGAAATGCGTGATGGGTTCCAAGGTCTAAGGATTCTATTTGGCGGCGCTGGTAATTGCCAGAGGAGCGAAGTCTAGCGGGCAGGGGTCAGCAACGTGAGTGCGTTCGGTGCGATGGTGATTTCAGCAGGCAGCGTCCCTACCAGTTCGCCGTCTGCCTCGACGTACACCTTCGGCTGCGACTGCGGCACGCCATCGGCGGAGGCTGACGCAGGCGGGTACTGGCACGAAACCCGGCGGCTGTGCGCCAGGTCAATACCCGGGACTTTCCAATTGCTCCGCAACAATCCTCGCGTTACGTAGAGAAGATAGGCGAGGCGGCTGGCGGTGCGGCAGACAATCAGCCGAAGATCGTCGCGATCGAGAGAAGCTCCGGGAGCTAGTTCCTGCAGCACTCCACCGAAATTTTGGATGCGCACGGCCATCAACTCAGTGACATCAGCCCGGCACGCTTGCTGAGAGCTGGCCTCGGCAAACTCGACCAGAAAGCGGGTCATGGGATGCGTGAACCAAAGCTGCCAGGCTTTGGAGTAATAGGCGGTCATGCCCAGACGCTGCTTGGTTCCGGCGTGAAGTTTGTAGAAGAGGTGAGCATCCACTCCCGCCCCGGCCGCGACGATGAAGAAGCGAGAACCAGGATGACCTTCGAGATCGAGATACTGTACGCGCCCGAGCGCAATGCGGCGGGGCGAGGCGCAAAGAGCCGCCCGCGCCGCTGCCGCGACATTCATGGGCAGGCCGAGGTCGTGCGCGAGCGCGTTGGCGGTGCCTATGGGCAAAATCGCGAGAGCGGTGGCGGTGTTGGCCAGCACCTGGATGAGGTTGTGAATGGTGCCGTCGCCGCCGCAGGCAAAAACAGTGTCACAACCTGCGAGGACAGCTTGCCGCGCTTTCTCCTCCGCGTGGGCACGAGAGTCGGTGAGGACGAGCTGAGCATCGACGTCTGCGCCACGGAGCACGGCCAGCACGGATTCCAGCTCTGTTTGACGCCGCGCGCGGCTGCCGCCGGAGTCAGGGTTATAGAGTAAAGCCGCTTTGCGCATGGCTGGATCGAAGCTGGATTGTACTTTGAAGCAGGGGGAAGTGTGAATTGACGCCGGACGGCTTATGCATTGCCTGACTGATCTCTGCGAATGGAGTAGACCAGGCTCGGGTGGCCAAATCGGATCACTTCCTTCCATACGGTCATGCCATTTTTTTCCGCCACGCGACGCGAGGCGAGATTCGCGGGATGGATCAGGGAAATCAAGTGGTCGACGGGAAGGCGGGCGAATCCGAAATCGCGGCAGGCGCGGGCGGCTTCGGTGGCTAGACCCTGTCCCCAGAGATCGCGGCGCACGTGGTAGCCGATTTCGATCTCATCCGTGCCATCAACAGTCTGAACCGTCATGCCGCAATCACCGATCAACTCGCCGTTCGCCTTCAAAACCATCGCCCAGAGCCCATGGCCGTCTTTAGTGTAGCGGCGCCGGTTGCGGGTGATCCATTCTTCGACTCCGGCGCGATCGAATGGCGTGGGATAAAAGCGCATGGCCTCTGGATCAGAGATGATGCGAGCCAGAGCGTCCACATCCTCGGGGCAGAACTCGCGCAGAATCAGGCGCGGCGTCTGGAGGATTTGCTTTGTATTGGCCATGTCTCACAGTCCAGGTTTCGTGGCAAATTCCTTCCCTGGTGCAGTCTCCGACTATAATCTGCGCGATGGTTTCCTCAAGCAAAGACGCCGAAAAAAAGATCGAAGCTCTTCGCGAGAAAATACGGTACCACGAATACCTGTACTACGTTGTGGACAATCCGGAGATCAGCGACGCTGAGTTCGACAAGCTGACAAGGCAGTTGAAGGATCTGGAGGCGGAGCATCCGGAGCTGGTCACCGCGGACTCGCCCACGCAACGGGTGGGCGGTAAGCCGCGCGAGGGATTTGTCAAAGTGCCGCACTCTTCTCCGATGTTGTCGCTCGACAACACTTATAGCGAGGAGGAACTGCGTGACTGGGAACGACGCGTGCATGAGTTGAGTGGCCGAAAAGATGTGGACTATGTTTGCGAGTTGAAGCTCGATGGCATGTCGCTGGCCCTTATCTATGAAGATGGAAAGCTGGTGCGCGGAATCACTCGGGGCGACGGAAGTGTGGGGGAAGACGTTACCCTCAACGTGCGCACGGTGCGATCGGTACCGCTTTCGATTCCAAAGGAGAAGTTGAAGAAAGCCGGCATCCCCGCTGACTTCGAGGTGCGCGGTGAGCTGCTCATGCCCACAGCATCGTTCAAAAAGATTAATGAAGAACGCGAGCTGAATGGACTGCCAACATTCGCGAATCCGCGCAATTTCACTGCGGGTACCGTGCGGCAGCTCGATTCCAATATCACCGCGGCGCGCCGCTTGGATTATTTCCCCTACATTCTGCTGCAAAACGGCAGGACGTATTTTGATCATCATTCGAAAACGCTGGCGGCTCTCGAGGCCGCCGGCTTCAAGGTCAATCCAAACCGCAAACTCGTACGATCGATGGACGAGGTTTGGGCATTTATCGAGCATTGGGAAGAGAAACGCGATTCATTGCCTTATGAGATTGACGGCATCGTCGTAAAAGTGGATCGAACTTCTTTGCAGGATGAGCTCGGGTTCACGGGCAAGGCTCCGCGCTGGGCGATTGCTTATAAGTACGCGGCTCGGGCCGGGATCACAAAGCTGGAATCCGTTCGATGGCAGGTTGGCCGGACAGGAAAACTTACGCCGGTCGCTGAGCTGGTTCCAGTTGCCATCGGCGGAACAACCGTTCGCAACGCGACTCTTCACAACGTGGATGAGATCGGACGCCTGGGCATCAAGATCGGCGATTGGGTGCAGGTCGAGCGCGGCGGCGACGTGATTCCGAAAGTCGCCAGGGTGATCGACGACAACAGCAAAGACTACCCTCGCGGGAAAAAGGAAATTGAAATTCCGGAGAAATGCCCGGTCTGCGGAAACAAGGTCGTTCGTACCGAAGGCGAAGTTGACTACCGGTGCGTGAACGCGAATTGTCCCGCCAAGCTATTGGGCACGATTCTGCACTTTGCTTCGCGCGGGGTGATGAATATTGACGGTATGGGAGACGCGCTGGTGACGCAACTCACAGAACGTGGGCTGGTGAAGAATGTTGCGGACATCTACAAGCTGACGAAAGACGACCTGCTCAGCCTGGAGCGTATGGGTGATAAATCGGCGCAGAACATTCTGGATGAGATCGAGGCATCGAAGAAGCTGCCGCTGGAACGAGTGATCTACGGTCTCGGCATTCGAATGGTTGGCGAGCGGACGGCGCAATTTCTAGCTGAGCATTTTGGATCGATGGAAGCGCTGGAAAGTGCTGGCGTGGAAGAGCTGCAGGATGTGAACGAAGTCGGCCCGCGAATCGCTGAGAGCATCGTAGAGTTCTTCAGCATTGCGGCGAATCGCAAGCTGGTCGAACGTCTGCGCGAAGCTAGGCTCACATTAACGGGACAGAAGAAGCAGCGGGGCACGAAGCTTGCCGGCAAGACATTTGTGCTGACTGGGACGCTGGCGCATTTCACGCGAGACGAAGCCAAGCAGATGATTGAAGATGCCGGGGGCAAGGTCACCGGCTCGGTGAGCAAGAAGACGGATTACGTGGTCGCGGGGGCGGATGCCGGGTCGAAGCTGGACAGGGCGAAAGAGTTGGGGGTTGAGGTAATAGATGAGAAGGAATTGGGGCGTATGGTCGGCTGATGACATCCCTCAGGGGCTAAAGCCCGCATCTCTGGTGGCTCGCGGCGGCACGGCTGAAGCCGTGCCCTTCCCGAACCAATCGCGGATAGCTTAGGTCTCTTCTGCCTTAAAGACCTTCCTCATCCTCTTCCATGTCTCCTGCAGCGTCTCCGGCAAAATCCGCGTCTCGCCCACGACCGACATGAAGTTCGCATCCGCCACCCAGCGCGGCAGGACGTGCATGTGGATGTGTCCGGCGACGCCAGCACCGGCGGCTTTGCCGATGTTCATTCCCAGATTGATGCCGTCGGGGTGGTAGAGCTCACGGAGGATCTGTTCCATACGCTGCGAGAGCGCCATCATTTCATTCGCGGCTGCAGGCGGGAGCTTTTGCAGTTCGTCGAGGTGGGCGTAAGGGACGATCATCACGTGGCCAGGCGTGTAGGGATAAGCGTTCAGAATGACGAAGCAGTGCTCGCCGCGGTAGACGATGAGCGTCTTGGCGTCGTCGCGCGCCTTCACGGCGTCGCAGAAGATGCAACCGGGCGTCTTTGCCGTGCTGGTTACGTAGGCGTAGCGCCACGGGGTCCAGAGATAATCCATCGCAAGGGCAGGGTAGCAGATGGGGGACGCGGGTTGAAACTGAAGGTGCCAGGACGCCTCGCTTTACTCGGCTGGACGGCCGAGGCGGCCGTCCCCACATGAGGCTCCACAGATGGCCTGCAACGCTCCTGCAACATGCACCTTTTGCGTTTGACACTGTTTGTTCGGCGTTGCTATAGTCGAAGAGTTCCCTTTGGACGCGGGTTTCTGTGAAACGTCCGGCAGCTGGGATTGTCCAAGCTCACTCGCCAGGGTGAGCCCACCACAACCAAACGACTCACTCCAGCAGTCCGCCAAGCAGGCCCGTATCCTCCCCGCACCGAGTGCGAGGCACAGACGAGAGGCATGATCTTGTTCGACGACACCACCACTCACCATTCCGATTCCGCCACCGCCGTTGCCACCGAAGCAGAACCAACGGCCACTGAAACCACCTCAACCGAGCAGGCGATGACTGATCAAAGCGTGACTCAGCAAGATCAGGCCTCGGTCGCAACCGCTGCTTCCACGGGTGCTTCTGCAGATGAGGCGCCGCATTCTGCGCCTGCCGCGGACGACAAGCACGCTGGCGAAGACTTCGCTTCGGCGCTGGAGAACTTCACCACCGAGACCGAAGAGGCAGTGGGAGAAGACCGCGTCATCAAGGGCACGGTGTTGAAGCTCACGGCGACGCACGTGGTGGTCGACATTGGCACCAAATCGGAGGGCATGTTGCCGCTTTCGGAGGTGCTCGATCACGAAGGCAAGCCGAAGGTGAAGCCCGGTGACGAGATTGAGGTGATGCGGGAGAAGGGACAAACAGAAGAAGGCTACGTCAACCTCTCACACCAGAAGGCGGCACGGATTCACGCATGGGATGAGATTGAAAAAGCTCATCACGAGAAGAGGCCGATCAAGGCTGTTGTGATTGAGCGTACCAAGGGCGGCTTGACAGTCGACATCCTGGGCGCACGGGCGTTTTTACCGGGCTCGCAGGTGGACCTGCGACCGATCCGGAACCTGGACGGCATGAAGGGCCAAACCCTCGAAGTTACCGTCATCAAGGTCAACAAGAAGCGCGGCAACATTGTGGTCTCGCGCAAGGAATTGCTCGAAGGCGAGCAGAACGAGAAGCGCAGCAAGACTCTTGAACATCTGGAAGAGGGCTCGATCCTGACGGGAGTAGTCAAAAACTTGACCGAGTACGGCGCGTTCGTCGATCTCGGTGGGCTCGACGGGCTGCTGCACATTACTGACATGTCGTGGGGAAGGCTCACGCACCCGCGCGATCTGGTGAACGTCGGCGACCAGATCCAGGTGAAGGTGCTGAAGTACGACAAAGAGAAACAGCGCGTTTCGCTCGGCTTCAAACAGTTGACTCCTGATCCCTGGCTTGATGCCGAGCACCGCTATCCCGTTGGCGCGCACGTCTCCGGGCGCGTAATCAGCGTGACCGACTATGGCGCTTTCGTTGAACTCGAGCAGGGCATCGAGGGCCTGGTGCACGTCAGCGAGATGACTTGGTCGAAGCGCATGAAGCATCCTTCCAAGCTTGTGAATGTGGGCGATCAGGTGGAATGCGTGGTACTGAATGTGAATCCCGGCGAGCGCCGCATCTCTCTCGGCATGCGGCAACTGGCGGCGAACCCCTGGGACGCGCTGCACGATAAGTATCCGGTGGGCATGACTGTCGAGGGCCGGGTGCGGAACCTGACTGACTTCGGCGCCTTTATCGAAATCGAGGATGGCATCGACGGCTTGGTTCATGTCAGCAACCTGAGCTGGACCAAACGGGTGAAGCATCCTTCCGAGGTACTGAAGAAGGGTGATCGCGTGAAAGCCGTGGTGCTGGCCATTGAACCCGACAAGCGGCGGCTGTCTCTGGGAGTCAAGCAGCTTCAGCCCGACGTCTGGGAAAGTTTCTTCGCGGCGCATCACGTCGGCGATGTGATTCACGGCAAAGTGCTGCGGGTAGCCGCGTTTGGAGCTTTTGTGGAGATTGCTGAAGGAGTAGAGGGTCTGTGCCACAAGTCGGAAGCCGTGGATGGAAACGGACAACCTCTGCATCTGGAACCAGGCGTGGAACATGACTTCAAGATCATCAAGATGAGTCCGGAAGATAAGAAGGTTGGGCTCAGTATACGTGCCGTCGGTGAAGAGGCCTCGCGTTCTGAGGTGGAGGCTTACAAGCAGCCGGTCTCCAGCACGAGTTCGACGATTGGCGAGCTGATTTCGTGGAAGAGGGCCAGCAACGAAAATAATTGAGGTTCCTTAGATTGTTGATCCGGGCCGCCGCGAGGCGGCCTTTTCTGTTGGCTGCAAAACGTCGGCCTCTTGCTTGGCGCTTCCATGACGCTGGGCTAGAATCATTTGTTTGCTCTCAGACATCTGTTTCTATTAGTAAGGAGCTCTTCATTGCCGGAAACCATTTATGACGTCGCCATCATCGGCAGCGGACCTGCAGGCTACACCGCGGCCATTCGCGCTGGTCAGTGGGGCCTGAAAACCGCGCTCATCGAGAAAGACGGCTTCCTTGGCGGCACTTGCCTACACGTGGGCTGCATTCCGACCAAGGCTCTGCTATTCAACGCCGAACTCTGGGACCATCTCAAAGACGCCAAGGAATTTGGCATTGAAGGTGTGGATACGCGAAAACTGAACTGGGCTGCGGTTCAGGAGCGCAAGTCGAAGATCGTGGCCAAGCACGCCAAAGGTCTCGAGTTCCTGATGAAGAAAAATAAGGTCGAGACTGTGAAGGGCTACGGCAAGCTGACTGGTCCCGCGCAAAATGGTTTATTCACTATCGAGATCGTCAACGACAACAAGGCCAGCCATCTTAAGGCAAAGAATGTAATTCTGGCCACGGGCTCCGAGGCTCGCATGCTCCCCGGCCTGGAGGCCAACGACCGCATTCTCACCAACATTGAGATTCTCAGCCTGAAGGATCTTCCGAAATCGATCGTCATTGTCGGTGCCGGGGCTGTGGGAGTGGAGTTCGCGTCGATCTATCGTTCTTTCGATTGCGAAGTCACCATCATCGAAATGCTGCCACGGCTGGTTCCCGTCGAAGATGAAGAAGTCTCGAAGGAACTGGCTCGCGTTTTCCGCAAGCGCGGCATTAACTTCCACACTAGTGCGAAGGTGGACAAGGTTGAGAAGACGAAGGCAGGAATCGCCGTCACTATCACGGTGGATGGCAAGCAGCAGAAGATCGACGCTGAGAAGATTCTGATCGCGGTGGGCCGCAAACCGCGCACGGAGAATGTGGGTCTGGAACGGACGAAGATCAAGCCGGACCGCGGCTTCATCAAAACCGACTCCTGGATGCAAACCTCCGAACCCGGCGTCTATGCCGTCGGCGATATCGTGCTGGGTACGCCGCAACTGGCGCATGTCGGCGCCATGGAAGCGATTGTTGCAGTCGCGAAGATTGCGGGCAAGCCGGGCAAACCGATTAATCCTGAACACATTCCAGGCGCCACCTATTGCCATCCTGAAATCGGCAGCGTCGGCCTTACCGAAACTAAAGCTCGCGAGGACGGATACAACGTGAAGGTTGGCAAGTTCCCTTTCACCGCCAACTCGCGGGCCTCGATTGTCGGAGAGCACGAGGGCTTCATCAAAATTGTCTCGGACGCCGACTACGGTGAGATTCTCGGCGTGCACATCATCGGCCCCCAAGCCACCGAATTGATCGCCGAAGCCGTAGCCGCGATGGAACTCGAAGCCACGGTCGAAGACTTGATGTGGACGATCCACGCCCACCCAACGCTGGCCGAAGCTATGCTGGATGCGGCCAACAGTGTGTACGGGATCGCGATTAACGCGTGAACTCGCCACGGAAGCACGAAGCCACGGAGGAGATCAGGAAATGACGAAGGTTTCCCCATGCCTGCGTGGTGAGATGGTTTGAATTTGATCTCTATAGTCCAACTCGGTACCGTCGATTACGCTGCCGGCCTGCGCCTGCAACAGCAGCTAGTCGCTTTGCGCAAAGAAGAAACAATCGGCGATCTCCTGCTGCTGCTCGAACACGAGCCCGTGATCACTCTTGGCCGCAACGCGAAGCCGGGAAACGTGATCGCCTCGCCCGAACTCCTCGCCCAGCGCGCCGTCGCGCTTTTCGAGTGCGACCGCGGCGGCGACGTCACTTTCCATGGTCCTGGACAGATCGTCGGCTACCCCATCTTCGACCTGCGCGGATTCGCCGCGCCCGACGGCAAGCGCAAGACACTCGGTGCAGTCGAGTTCGTCCGCCGCCTCGAAGAAGTTCTGATCCGCACCTGCGCCGACTTCGCCATTCCGACAAAACGCGTCCCAGGGTTAACTGGTGTATGGACTGATTTGAAAGGGCACGACTTTAGTCGTGCCGTAAAGACTCCAAATTGGAATGGGGCTTTGGCCCCTGAGGTTCTTGCCGAAGCCAAACTAGCTGCGATCGGCGTCCACATCTCCCGCTTCGTGACCTCGCACGGCTTCGCCCTCAATGTGAACACCGACCTCAGCTTCTTCAACCTGATCATTCCCTGCGGCATAACCACCAAGCCCGTTACTTCCATGCAGCAACAACTCGGCCGCGAACTCGACCTCAACGCGGTTGCTGAATCTATCTCGCGCAATTTTGGCGTCGTCTTCCGGTCTCAGATCCTTTGGGTCGACACTCTTGACGCCCTGCTCGGCCGATCTGTCGGCGTCCCGATCCGCGTGCCCGAGAATCTTCGCCAGCTTCATCAGGACGACGACCTACGCCAGGCCTAGAGCTTCGCGATTGCTCTACGCGATTCATCGTTGACCCGAAAAGGCAATCGCGCGAAACAATACAGCGGAACCCGAGGCGGCTAAAACGGAGAAGAGAAGAAAAGGATTTGCGAAGGGGTTAAACAGCCTGGCGAACGCGTAGGATGCGCTATAAAGAACTTCAATCCGGCTCTGGATAAGCGCATTGAAGAACCATCCGATCAGCGCGCCACCAAGCGCGAAAGCCCGGGCCGACCGGATGCGATAGTGACTAAAAACCCACCACACCGGCAGACCAAGCACCACCTCGACAAGATAGGCGATCCCAAGTCCAAGGATTGCGTAAGGAAATAGTTCCCGCAGCGCACCTTGAAACTGAAGTGTCGGTTGTCCGTTGTAGGGCACACGTACACCATGCCAGCTGCCAACAAAGAGAATAAGCAGGGAAAAAAGCACCGGTACTGGAATCGGCGAAACCAGGAACGCTAGCGCAAGTCGGAGCTTGTTCATTGACGCAAGATCATAACAAAATCGAAGCTGAACTGGCACCGCGTCCCGTTCTTGCGTTACCATCGAGTGCTGCGTCTCGCCGCTCCATATGGGAAGCAATAATAAGAAGTCAAAAGCGAGTTCCATTGGCAAGCGCCCTCGGAATGGAGCTCGTTCCACAACAACCCGTGCAGCGGCGGACACCCCCGTCCGTCCGATCGCGCGGAGCTTGGCAGAACACCTCCGCACCTACTCCATCCCTGACATGCGCCTCGAGCACCCCGACCTAAGCATCCACCAAGCCATAGAAGAAGATAAAGACGGCGCCGAGCACGTGCGTTACGAAGTCAGCGGAAACCTCAACGCCCCCGTCCCGCCCATCCGCGATTCCAAGTATCTCGACAAGAAGCAGTGCATCGAGATCTACCGCTACATGCTGCTCAATCGCAGAATGGAGGTCGCGCTCGAAAATCTGTACAAGCAGGGCAAGGTCGTCGGCGGAGTTTATTTCGGACTCGGCCAGGAAGCCTGCTCCTGCGCCTCCGCCTACGCGCTGGATAAGGACGACTGGTTCGCGCCCATGATCCGCAACCAGGGCTCGCTGCTGGTCCGCGGCTTTCGCGCCTCGGACACCATGATGCAGTACATGGCCAAAGCCGATTCGCCCACACACGGCCGCGACGGCACCTCGCACTTCGGCGACATTGAAAAGCGCAACATGGTCTCGCCCATCTCCATGCTCGGCGATTTAATTCCCGTGCTCTCCGGCGTAGCGCTCGGGGCGCGCTTGCAGGGACGCAACATCGCCGTCATGACCTACATCGGCGACGGAGGCCAGTCCACCGGCGTCACCTACGAAGGCATCAACTTCGCCGCCGTGCAGAACCTCGGCCTCGTGCTTGTCGTCGAGAGCAACGAGTGGGCCTACTCTACGCCGTCGGAGATGCAATACCGCTGCAAAGACCTCGCCGAACGCGCCATCGGATACGGCATCCCCGGCGTAATCGTCGACGGCACTGACGCCTGCCAGGTCTACGACGCAGCCCGCGACGCCGTCGAGCGCGCCCACCGCGGCGAAGGCCCCACCCTGATCGAAGCGAAGATGATGCGCATGAAAGGCCACGCCATCCACGACGCGGCGGCGTACGTGCCCAAGCCCATGTTCGAATTCTGGAAAAAGCGCGATCCGATCGCGCGCTTCGAAAATTATCTGGTGAAAGAAAAGAAGTGGCTGACCGCGAAAGAGAATGCCGAGTTGATTTCAGAGGTCGAGCGGATGATTGAAGCCGAGCGCGAGATCGCCGTGAACTCCCCGATGCCGACGCCGGAGTCTGCCGAAGGCGGCGTCTTCTGCAAGGAGGGTTGCCATGAGATTAAGCCGAAATATGGGATGCCCAAGGTCAAGAAAGGGAGCGGTGGGTTCAGGCAGACTGAAGCGGCAGTGCATTTGAAATAGAGAAATCCGTTTTGCTCCGTGCAAATCCGTGGCAAAGAATTTTATGCAACTAACCTACCTCGAAGCCATCCGCCAGGGAATCTGGGAAGAAATGGACCGTGACCCTTCCGTCTTCTGCCTCGGCGAAGACATCGGAATCTACGGCGGCGCTTTTAAAGTCACCGACGGTTTCATCGACCGCTTTGGTCCCGAGCGCGTGATCGACACGCCGATCGCCGAGTCCGCTATAGTCGGCGCGGCCTTCGGAGCGTCGCTCACCGGCATGCGCCCCGTCGCCGAGTTCCAGTTCATGGACTTCATCGGCTGCGCCTTCAACCAGATCAGCAACATGGTCGCGAAGACGCACTACCTCTGGGGCGCGCCTGCCCCGTTGGTCCTGCGCGGCCCCAGCGGCGGATACGTTCACGGTGGCCCCTTCCACTCGCAGAATCCCGAGATGTGGTTCGTCCACAATCCCGGCCTCAAAGTAATCTGCCCGGCCACGCCCTACGACGCCAAAGGCCTCATCAAAGCTGCCATCCGCGACAACAATCCCTGCATCTTCTTCGAGCACAAATATCTCTATCGCCGCATCAAGGGCGAAGTTCCCGCGGAAGATTACGTCGTCCCCATCGGCAAAGCCAACATCGTGCGCGAGGGAAGAGACCTCAGCATCATTACTTATGCAGCAATGGTGCACACAGCTTTAGAAGCGGCCGAGGCTCTAAAGAACGACGGGATCGATCTCGGGATCCTCGACCTGCGCACCGTCTCACCGCTCGACCGCGAAGCCATCGCCCAGACCGTGAAGAAGACAAACAAAGTCATCATCCTGCACGAGCACTCCCGCACCGGAGGCCTGGCCGGCGAAATCGCAGCCATCATCAACGAGGAAGCCTTCGACGACCTCGACGGCCCCATTGTGCGCATCGCAGGTCTGGATTCAGCAATCCCGTTTTCTCCCCCTCAGGAAGAGCACTACCTGCCCAAGGTGGCAGACGTAGTCCGCGAAGCCCGTCGCCTCAAGGCATATTAAGTTCTCAAGGCGGAAAGAATGAGCAGGAGTTTGTGGGAACGGGCGCCTCGCGCGTTCAGCCGACCGGAGCGAGGCGTCGATAAGCTCCACAGAATCGGCCTGGCTTAATGCCCTGCGCAAAACTAGCGCCCCACCCGCTCCTTCTGCCACAATAGTCGGTCCGGAGGGATTCATGCCTAAGTTTATTCTCGGCATCATTGTTACTCTTCTAGTGCTCATTCTCGGAGGACTCGGCTTCGCCACGCTCGGGCTCCTCCCGACTCACGCCAATGTCCCGCCACCTCAATGGGAGCATCATCTGGCCAACGCCGCCGTCGATGCTTCCATGGAGCGGCACGCTCCCCATCTCACCAATCCCTTGCCGCCCAACGACCAGAACTTTGAAGACGGTATGAAGCTTTACACCATGAACTGCGCCGTATGCCACGGAGGACTCGATCGCAAGGCCGCCTCTCTCTCTAAGTCTTTCTATCCGCCCGCTCCAAACCTCATTTCCGACCCTCCCGATGACCCCGAGTGGCACGTCTTCTACACCATTCGCACCGGGGTGCGATACACCGGCATGCCCGCCTGGGACAAAACTCTAAGCGAGCAGGATATGTGGAAGATCACCAGCCTCCTGTCGCACATGGAAAAGCTCCCCCCCGCCGTTCAGGACTACTGGAAGACAAGCTTCGGAGTACCAGCCCCGACCGGCGAAGAGGATAAGAAGTAAGTCGGCGAGAAATACAAATCGTCGAAGCATTCAAGGGGCTTGACTCTTCAATTGAAACGTAACCCGCTATAATATTTGTTTGCGTCGACCCTGTGCCCCCAACCGTGGGCCGCGTGGAAGGAAATCATGCCGACTGACATCATCATGCCCCAGATGGGCGAGTCCATCGTCGAAGGCACTATCACCAAGTGGCTGAAGAAGCCCGGCGACAAGGTCCAGCGCGACGAGCCTCTCTTCGAAATCTCTACCGACAAGGTCGACGCTGAAATTCCCGCGCCCGCCTCCGGAGTTCTGCAGGAGATCAAAGTCACCGAAGGCACGACGGTCGGCGTGAATACAGTTGTAGGCACCATCGCCGTAGATGGCGAAGCCGCGGCCGCTCCCGCGAAAGCCGCTCCGGCACCCGCGCCAGCGAAAGAAGAAAAGCGAGAGGAGAGGAAGCCCGCAGCCGCTGCGCAGCCCGCGCCACCTGCCAGCGTTCCGCCGCCGCAAGAGTCGGAAGACGAGGAATCCCGTTCCTCACCCCTCGTCCGCAAGATCGCCCGCGAGCACGGTGTCAATCTTTCCCAAGTTCGCGGCACCGGACTCGGCGGTCGCATCACCAAGCAGGACATCATGGCCTTCGTCGAGAGCCCCTCAGCAGCGCCAGCCGCTTCACCCGCCGCAGCCGCGCCCCAGGCTTCATCGCGCCCGCCCGCTCCTGCTGCGTATCCCGGTGACCTCGTTCCCATGACCAATATGCGCAAGATCATCGCCCAGCGCATGATCGAGTCGCGCCGCACCAGTGCTCACGTCCACTGCATGTACGAAGTGGATTTCACCCGCATCGTCACCCTGCGCGCTAAGCAGAAGACCGCCTTCGAGCAGCGCCACGGAGTCCGGCTCACCTTCATGCCTTTCTTCGTGCGCGCCGCTATCATCGCCGTGCAGCAGTGGCCGATCATCAACGCCTCGCTGGAAGGCGACAACGTCCGCTACCACCGCAACATCAACGTAGGCATCGCGGTCGCCCTGGATTGGGGACTGATCGTCCCCGTCCTAAAAAACGCCGGCGACCTCAACTTTCTGGGCCTGCAACGCGGCATCACCGACCTCGGCGAGCGCTCCCGCAGCAAGAAACTCAAGCCCGAGGACG
>Ga0206803_1035_pt1 | contig 35044 bp, 30 predicted proteins | sample Alteio_BWOrgCont_61_FD_152909 | JGI IMG/M metagenome (GOLD analysis project Ga0206803, IMG submission 152909) | Enriched cells from forest soil in Barre Woods Harvard Forest LTER site, Petersham, Massachusetts, United States -... | ecosystem: Environmental > Terrestrial > Soil > Temperate forest >... | reverse complement strand
TTCGCCGTGCAAAGCACTGCTCTCGGTCCTGCGCTGCGATTGCACTTTGGCGGAGCTCGGCTATGGGCTACAATGCCGTTCCCCGAAACGGGGCCCCTGCTGGCATTGTAGGGCTGAATTTACCCTTTGGTTCCCCCATTTTTCATTTAAAGCACATTGTTATCAGGGCTAACCTAGATAATCGCGTTACCCTCAGTTGATACTTCCTAAACGCAATCGATAAGATTGTTTGCTTAACAGAGAATCTCCACTGTCGATGATTACAAAAGCGATAGTCAACTTGCTTGAGATGCAGGGCCCCCGTTTCGGGGAACGGCATTGTGGTCCGCGTGGCTAGAAAATTGATTGCTCAAAATTTAAAAATATGATTTCATAGCCTTCCTTTTTCCTTAGAAGGACTTATGAAGAGTTTGCTGGTTTTCCTTTTGTTTTCCCTTCTTGCTTTCGCGCAAGAGGAACGCGATCTCATTCCTTCCTCGCCTGAAGAAATTGCCACCCTTTTCTCCGATGAAAGTTCTCTCATTGGCGGCGTTGTCAGCCCTTTGAGCGGACAGTTGAGTCTTCACGTCACTGACTTTGAAGTAAAAGGTGCGCAAAGCATTCCCTTAACGAGAATCTATGTTCCTCCTCCTATTTCTCCTCCTCACAACTTCCACAACCTGACTAAACATTCTTACGACAAATTTTCATTCCTGGAGCATTTATACCCAAATTGCAGAGGAAAAGGATGGGTTTTTCTTCCCTCTGTTCTTTTGCAATCTTTAGGTTTTGGTAAAATGCGAATTACAGAGCCAAACGGTTCTGTATTAGACTTTTCTCCTTCTGTAACAGGATATATTTTAGTTACTCCTGCATATGGTATGAGTAATCTTTCCCAAGACAAGCCGAGTGGAAAGAATGATCCGAGGAATACTCGCGTTGTAGTTGTAGGTAAAGAGATCCATGTATCCATTCCGGATGGAACAACCAGAATTTATCAACCCTTCGGTTTCTATTATCATTTAGATCGAGAAGTTTTTCCTTCAGGAAAAACTGCCTATTATTCGTATGCGGGGCACAATCCAAATTCCATAGTTATAAAAAATGCTAAAGAACAGGTTTACTCTTATTTGCAGATTGATAGGCAAAGTTCTTCGAGAGGTAGCAATATAAAGAGCTTTAATGTACGGCTAGATTATCTCTCTGGTATTAACTTCAGTTCTTCTTCCAGTCTAACTGCCAGATATCAATATGAATTCAGGGGGGAGCATATACTCTATAAACCGGATAGTCGAACTAAACGGGAAGAGTTTCCTCATTGCTCAGTATTAGGTTCGACCAGCTCTCCATTTCATCGTTCAGAAGGCTTTGACTATAATCGTTTTTTACAACTCGTCAATTATTTTGGCAGATACCACGACTTTCAAGTTACGTATGATGAAAAATATCTCCCCCATCGCATTTATACTCTTTCACTCCCTGTCGGAGAAGGCGACGCCTTTTATCCCATTTACACGATCTCGTATGACCCTCCTATTGCTGGAAAAAAGGCAGGGCTGACAGTTGTCAAACGCGAAGACGGGAGTGAAATCCAATATCGGTTCACAAAAGAACTTCTGCCTGAATCGATCCAATTTAAGAGCTCTGATGGTGAGCGGAAAAAGGAGAAGATCTATCATTGGTATGATAACCACTGGCTTAAAGACCTTGAATGGAAAGATGGAGATGGAAATCTTTTCCATCGCAGAAGTTACGAAGACTACGACAGTTTTGGAAATCCCAAAATCGAGAAATTCTCGGGTGATCTGAGTGGCGAAGAGGGTCTCGAAGGCTACGTCATCAAGCGAGAATATTCCCAAGACAATAGAAACCTTCTTCTCCGCGAAGAAAACGAAGAAGGGAAGATCACTACCTATGAGTATCTCGACGGCACGAATCTTCCATTGGCAAAATATGTTCTCAAAGATAAGGAAATTCTACTGCGTGAATTTTGGACTTATGATGATTTCACGAATCTTAAAGAAAAGGTGATTGACGATGGAAACTCGAAAGATCGGGAATCGTTAGATCAAGTTACACAAAGAACCATCACTGGGTACCAGCTGCGGCAAGAGCAACCCTTTCTTCATATGCCCGAATCGATCGAAGAGATTTTCTGGGATGGCGAGAAAAAACAACAGCTCAAGAAAACTCTCTTGTTTTATGACAAGTGGGGGAATGTCGAGAAAGAAGAGGTCGAAGACGCCGATGGGAAGTTCGCTTATAAAATAGTGCGAGAATACGATGAGCAAGGCAATCTTCTTTCTGAGACCAACCCTTTAGGTCTGAAAGCCAGAGCTACCTATACTCCCAAAGGACAGATCAAGACATCGAAAAATTTTTCCAATCGTCTTGAAAAACAGAGAAAATACGATCGAAAAGGGCGTCTGAAAAAACTGGAAGAGATTGATCTGGAGAAAAAGGTCAAACACGAAACGGCTTTTGAATACACCAAATTAGATCGGTGTAGGAAGAAGACCGATTATTTGAGTTGTTCTACTAGTTATGATCATGATCCCATCTCGGGCGAAGTGACATCGACCACAGGGCCTGATATTCTGTCAGTCGATCATCAAGCTCAATCTGTCAATTCATCATCCACTTTTGACGGTCTTGGCCGCAAGCTCACACATACTGATGCAAATGGGCGTAAGACGAAATATAAGTATAATGCCTATAATTCTCTGACTGAAATTATTTATCCGAATGGGGCCACGGAAACGTTTCGATATTACAGAAACGGCAAGCTGAAGTCCCATACCGATCGAGACGGGCTGACTATCGAGCATGTTTACGATATTTTCGATCGCGTTACAAAGAAAAGTTATTCAGTGAAAGGGAAGTTCATAGCTGATGAGACCTATGTCTATGGGATATTTCAACTAAAAACTTATACGGACAAAGAAGGTCATATCACCGAGTATTCATACGATGGCGCGGGTCGGAAAATTTCAGAAAAAACTTCCGGGAGAACCACGACCTTTAGCTATGATCGGCTCGGCAGACTGGAGGCGATCACCAGGGAGAATACTGTTTGTACCCATTATACAAAAGATCTCCTCGATCAAGTGATTGAGGAGCAAAAAAGAGATGCGAATGGAAAAGTCTTATATAAAATTGGGTATGGTTGGGATCCCGACGGCAACCAAATAGCGATTACGAGATATCCTCACGATCAGCCTGCGACCGAAAAGTTTACCCATGACCCTTTTGGAAGACTCATTGAACAACGCGATGCCCTTGGGTTTGCTACCAAGATAGTTTATGATGAAGCCCGTAAGAATGCTCTGGGCCAACGCGTTTTGACGGTTATTTCTACTGATCCAAATGGCATCATTACCACAAAATCTCAAGATCCTTATGGAAGAAATGCCCATTTGGAAATTGGCACTTCTTATGCGGAAGACCGAGTCTATGACCGCATGGGCAACCTCCTTCAAATCAAAGAAGATTCACGGCTGACTCGTTATACATATGACAATCAGGATCTTGTTGAAACCCTCACCCGCGCCTATGGGAGCCTCGATGCGCGAACGACCCGCTATACCTACTCAGCCGGAGGCCGTTTAGACACCAAAACCGTTCCTGACGGAACAATCCTCACCTATACCTTTACTCCTTTAGGCCATCCGCTTACTTTGACTTCATCCGATGGATCTATTCGTCAAACTTTTAAATATAGCTTAAATGGAGATCTTCTAAATGCCACCGACGGAAACCACACGATCGAACGCGAAGTCGATGATTTTGGCAATATACTCAAAGAAACAGTCGATCAGCTTAGCTTCACTAAAACATACGACAAGCTCAATCGGCTAGAAATGCTAACCCTCCCTGACGGGAGTTCAGTACGCTACGCTTACGATCCCATACATGTGAAAACAGTGACCCGGATCTCCGCCGATAAGAAAACGCTCTCTACCAACTCCTATGAGGCATACGATTTGGCTGGTAATCTCTTAACTGAACAACTGATCAACAATCTTGGGACCATAAATCATACTTACAATGCAAATGGGACCCAAGCATCGATCCAAAGCCCCTTTTTCAGTCAGTCGCTTGAATATGACCCAGGATCTCGCATCAAATCGATTTCCAGCGACGGCAGCTATGATTATAATGAGTTGTCTGAACTTACTTTAGAGCAGTTGAAAGACGGCTCTATGACTTATGACTACGACCGTCACCAGAATCGAAAACAGAAAAATGAGCTATTTACCGATCATAATTTACTCGATGAGCTTGTCTCTGCGAAGTATGACCTCAATGGCAATCTGAAACAAAATGGCGGGTTTCAATATGACTACGATGCTTTAAACAGATTGACCCAAGCTACCGATGACAAAGATCATCTTGAATTCGTCTATGACGCCATAGGACGCCGCCTATCCAAAATAGTCAATGGAACTCAGGAACTTTATCTCTACCATGGAACTGAGGAATTGGGATCTTTTGAAATCAATGGCACTCCCAAAGATCTAAAAATTCCCGGGATTTATCGACAACCCATCGCCATAGAACTTCAGGGACAAACCTTTGCCTCCATCCTCGATTACCGAGGCAATGTTCGTTGTCTTATCGATTCTAAAGGCCAAGTCTCTGCGACCCACAATTATACCGCATTTGGAGAGGAATTAACGCCGATCACCTCTCCATTCAATCCTTGGCGGTATTCAGCTAAGCGGTTGGATCAGGAACTCGGACTCTATAATTTTGGCAAACGGGTCTATGATCCCATCCTAGCCCGCTGGATTACCACGGATCCAGCAGGTTTTATCGATGGCATCAATCTCTATGCTTATTTAAGCAATGATCCCCTCAGTTCGTTTGATCCCGACGGAAGATTTGCTCTCGCACTCACATTAGGTGGCCTCTCATGGGGAGGAACAGGAGGAGCGGTAGTGGGGGGCGCTCTACTATCAACCCCTATTGGTTGGGTCATTGGGGCTGCTGTAATAGCAGCAACGATCTACACAACCGATAAACTTGTTTCAACCGGACAGATCTCCTCAAGCACAGGGAATATAATTAGTTCAACAATAGGCGGAGTTGCGACTAATACAATGATCAACTCTATGAGTTTTGGTGATTTTTATACCGGAGATTTGACTCCTTGTATGGGAGGTCAGTGCATGGGGCAGCTTCTTTACGGGAATACGACTTATAATCGCATGTTTAAACAAGGAAGCGTTGACCCAGATTTACCTGCAAATCCAGATGAATTATTGAAGAGACCGGGTTGGAAAGAAACGACTCATCCAGAAGCTGGCAAAAAAGGACACAGAACTTTTGAGAATGAAAAGACAGGTGAAAAATTGAGGCACGACAAAGGGAAGCCTTGGGAAACAGGGCATAAGGCGCACGATCATTACCATCGTCCCAATCCTAATGGAATAGGTAAGCACGATGAATATTTGGATGGACAAGGCAAGCCCACGAGAGATCAGAGTGATCCTTCTCATATTTATTCTCCAGAGGGGGTATGGTGGAATCCATAAAAATTCAAAAATATCTTCATGAATTTCATGACGGTTCTCTAATTGATATACAGCATACCGATCAAGAATATATTTTCTCTCTGGAGAGCGCAGAAATGGATCGTGCTGATATGAAAGATGATATATCATTATCGGAAAGAGGTACTATTAAAGGAAAATTACATTTAGAAAAAATTCAATCAATACAAATTAATGATATCCCATTTCTCGGTCGACTGAAAATCCCCTATGATTATGGCAGTATTTTTGACTTTGATATTCGAAATAATTTAGTTGAATTACAAATTAGCTGGAGGAATGCGCCCCAAAAACCTGATGTGAATGATTTCTCCACAATTATTATACAAGCCGAGCGTATCTGGTGGGAAAATATTCCTGACCTCTTTGATCCATTTTGGTAAGAAAAGAAAATCTAGTTCGTGAATATTGAAAAAAGACAACCTCGAGTCCCAAGCAACAGGCTTAAGAAAAGATGGTAAAGGAAGTAGAGAAGGTAATTGGGTAAAAGGACAAGATGAAGCAGAAGAAAGCTTACACCCTGATTTAAATCACGGACCACCTCAGGGTAAACATTGGGATTATCACGGTCCTGGATTTGATAAGGGTACAAGACTTTATCCAGATGGAACTTGGGAGCATAAATGACAAAAATCCACAGATATGAATTGGAGTTTGATAAGGCGTATAAATACTTTTACAATTTATTATTCGACGCTAACGAGGGGAATGTTCGTTGTCTCATCGATTCTAAAGGCCAAGTCTCTGCGACCCACAATTATACCGCATTTGGCGAGGAATTAACGCCGATCACCTCTCCATTCAATCCTTGGCGGTATTCAGCTAAACGGTTGGATCCAGAGCTTGGGCTGTATTATTTCGGGAAGCGTTTTTATGATCCTGCAAAGGGTCGATGGATAACGACAGATCCGGTCGGTTTTGTTGATGCAATTAATTTATATCAATATGCCTACAACAACCCATTAATATACGATGATCCAACTGGTGAAAGCGTAGGTGGGTTCTTATTAGGATTAGGGGAGATGGTTCTAGGTGGAGCAATCATGATAGCAGGTGGTGCTGTTGAAATCGGAAGTTTTGGAACGATGACAGTAGGCGTGATATTTGCTGAATCTGCTGGACTTTCTTTAATGGCTCACGGCTGTTCTTTGGCTATGATCGAAAGTCGAGATATTTCGATGCCAAATAACATCCCAATTGAAAGCGGCTCTTCTTCGAGTAATATAGCCTCCACTGGGTACGGCAATGCATTTGTATATGACAGATTCGAAAATAGAAGTACGCATTGCGATCCAGACCCTGCCGCTGAAGGAAGCCCGCATACAGTAATAGAACAACCCGGTTCTGAGGGAAAGTATACTACATTTAATGCAGATGGTACTGTAAAGCAGTATAGAGGATCAGGAAAACCTCATGGGAAGACTCCTAGACCCAATGTAAAGGAAACTAAAATTAATCCATCTCCAACAGGCCCAAGGCCAGGAAATCCGCAAGTTAGGCCTGCAGAGATTGGCGAAATTCCAAAAGGAAAATAAGAATTTATATGACTATAAATAATGAAAAACCATCCATATATTCAGTCTTATATTGGCTCGTACAAGATAAAAAAGTTGATTCTCAAGTATTTTTCAACTTCTTGGAATTTTTTTGGCCAACTTTTATGGTTTACGAAAATTATGTATTTTTAAGTGAAAATTTCTCGGAAGAAAAATTTAATAATTTAATAAAACAGAATAAAGAAGAGGTTGAATTTTGGATGAATTTACTTTTAACAGATCCATATTTTGAAGATGATAATTGGAAAGAAAGAGCCAAATCTTTAGCCCAATCACTTGTAGCGATATGGCAACTAAAACTGAAAAATGACTTTCCTGATATGAAATTTATCGTTAAATATATTTACGACTCAGAAAATGGAGATTATGGTTTAACATTTTATCGAGATAGTTAGAATGTTTAATCCAAAGCGAGAATCCGGTTATTCCGAATAAGATCTTCAGCGTCTTGGGGCGCCTAAAGATGGCGCCAGGATAGGATACGTCCTTTAGTCCGCTTTTGATCTTCGCCTCCAGCATACACAACGGTTCCTTGTCCAGGTGGAATTTCAGCCCAATCACACCATTTTACAAGCCCATCGAACATTTCTGATTGGATCGTCGCAGAAGATTTGATTTCTATCGGTGTCAAATGGGTTCCTTCCTCGAGAATGCAGTCGACCTCGTTTCCTGATTTATCCCGCCAGAAATAGACATTAGGCGGAAGGCCGTGATGATAGCGCTTTTTAAGAAAGTCAGAGAGGATCATCGATTCAAATAATCCACCCCGAAGATAGTGATCATATACATCATCGGCGGTTGTAAGGCGAAGAAGATTGCACGCCAAAGAAGTATCGTAAAAATAGAGTTTCGGCATTTTGACTAGCCGTTTATTGAAATTTGCATGATGCGGCTGAATCAGAAATATCACGTAAGAGGCTTCTAGGATTGAAAGCCACGATTTGACCGTCGGAAGGGAAATACCCGCATCTTTTGAAAGATCGGTAAGATCGAGAAGCTGGCCGATTCTAGCTGCGCATAAACGCATAAATTTTTGGAATTCCAATAGAGATGTAATCTGCAGAATATTCCGCACATCCCGTTCCACATAGGTACGGATATAGCTTTCTGCAAAAACAATCGGATCGGCGTGATCGTGATAGATACGGGGATAAAAACCCTTAAAAATAGCTTCCGCCGCTGTTTCGGGCAAAGTATTAGCCTCGCGCAACTCTTCGATGGAAAATGGCAGCAAAGTCATTAGCGCTACTCGGCCTGCCAGCGTCTGACTGACATGCTGATTGAGGAGAATATTTTGGGAACCAGTAATGACAAACCTTCCTAAAGCAGGCTTTTCGTCTATCTCGATCTGGATGTAGGATAAAAGCTTGGGAGTTTTTTGAATTTCATTGAGAATAACCCCTTCTTCTTGCCGAAATCGCTCGAGAAAGCCCTTTGGATCCTCCGCCGCTAATTCTTGTTCCTCAAATGACTCCAAGTTCACATATCGGTAGTTGGGGAAAAGTTTCCGAGCCAAAGTTGTTTTTCCGGATTGACGCGGCCCAAAAAGAGCCAATATAGGAAATTGTGTCTTAAGCTCAAGTAGTTTACGTTCTAGTGTCCTTTTAAACATGGGGCCCTCATGGACAATTTTATAACTCGACTTTAAAAATTGTCCAACAACATCGTAATAGACTTATTAGTAGGTGTTTATGACTGCTGATAGAGGAGGCGCAGCCTTTCTAGAAGCCCCAGTTGAGACTTGCGCCTACATAGGGCGCCCCTTGAACGTCGGTGTATAGGGCATTGTGCCCGTTCTGATCTTTGATGTAGAAGCTGCCGCCAAAGTTATAGCCGGCAAACGCTTCAAACTCGCAGCGAAGGAACTTCTCATAGTGGAGATTGATCTCTGCTCCCATCGTTGAATAGCAGAAGACTGAGCGGGGCTGTGGCTGATGGCTACCTGTGCGGAAGCGCTCTTTCAGGGGCCGCCCTTTTAGGCCGAGGCGCCACTCTTTTGTGAATATATACTCAATCGAATACATCATCGGGAAAACAGCCTGGAAAAACCACTTTTTGTTGGGCGCAAAATCAATACCAATGACCGGATAGATGGTTTCTCCCTCAAATCCCGTGTAGCCATAGGCGCCGATGTGATAGTGCCATTTCCGATGCAATTCATAGTTGCCCCAGATAAGTCCTGAAAAGAGGCCATAGGCTTTCGGCTGGGAAAAGTGCTTCGTATCAATATTGTAGTCGCCCCGAAGAATCCAACGCCATTTTTCAACGGCAATGGAGTAAAAGGTGAGGGCAAATTGCATATATTGGAAATGCGTCTCATGGAATTTGGGGTTTTTATCCCAGTTCATTGTAAAGGCATTCCACTCTACGCGAGGGAAAAAATAGGAAGTTCTGCTGACAGGGAGCAAAAAGTAGAGGAAAGCATTCCCTTTATTGAAGGTGAGGTCTCCCGTTTCTGGGCTTTTTCTTGGTTTTACATCCGCACTTCCAATTGCGATGACATTCCCTCCTCCATGAAGTGGATGGTAATCCCAAAGATTTTCCGACGGCTTTTCTTGCGCGCATAAAGAAAAAACAAAGAGGCAGCCGAGAAACTGTTTGATCATATTGTCCCTAACATTCGATTGTATTCCAGTTCTCGATTTTTGTGGTTGAGTTTTTCAATCGTTGTGTAGGCATTGCCTTCTTTTTCTGTTTTGGCAACGAGAAAATGGTCCATAGCGCATTTTGCGACTTGAACGAAGTGTGTCACGCAGATGACTTGTCTCTGAGAGCTCAGCCGTTTTAATTTCTCGCCGAGAATGGTCGCTGTTTGCCCTCCCACATTGCTGTCGATCTCATCGAAGACAAGGCAACTGCTTCCCTCGGAGAGGATCACCTTGATGGCGAGTAAAAGGCGGGATAATTCTCCGCCGCTTGCACATTGTTCGAGAGGAATCGGGGAGACGCCTGGATTCGCGGAAAATAAAAAGCGGATCTCGTCCTCAGCTAACTCAAATCGCGCGTGAGGGATGTTGAGGCTTTTTAATTCTTCAAGGACCTGCGCTGCAAATCGAATGCCTGCGGCTCTTCGTTTCTGGTAGATCTCTTGGGCCCAAGTGCTATTTTTCTTTTTCAGGACTTCTAGCGTGGCGCGGATGGTTTTAATCTGCTCATCGAGATGGGTCAGCCGGTCGATTTTGGCGAGCAGTTGTTCTTTTTGTTGCTCCACTTCGATGAAGGTTCTTCCGAAGCGCCGCTTAATCGATTCGAGTTCAGCAATCCGCTTTTCGATAAAAAGAAGCCTGCCGGGATCTGCTTCCAAGCCATCGACATAGGTCCGAATACTACGACCCCCTTCTTCCAGTTCTAATAGGGCGCTTTTCATCGACCCAGCAATGGGAATCAGCTTAGCATCGAAACGGGTGCAATGCTCAAGCGCTGCGGCCACTCGCTTTAAGGCGGGGATGAGAGGTTCTGCGCCTTCTGTTAACCCCGAAGAAACGGCGCCCATTTTTTCAGCGAGTTCCTGCGCATGGGTGAGGAAATGGTGCTCTTGGGCCAGTTTTTCTTCTTCGTCGGGTCGCCAGTTGACAGCGACTATCAAGGCTAGATCCTTCTCCGTCCACTCGAGTTCTCTTTCTCTTTGAATCTGCGACTGAAAAAGACTTTGCAATTCTGCTTCGATCTTTTTTTCTTCGCCGAAACTCAATTCGAAAGCAGCTGCCTCAGCCGAAAGACCTCCAAAAGCATCGATCAGAATCCGTTGTTGATCTAGAGAGCAGAGAGTGAGAGAGCTGCTTTGATCGACTCGCTCTATCGAAGTGCACTTGCGCAAGAAGGAGAGACTCACTTGCTGATCTTCAATGAAGCACCGATTCTTGCCGGAGCGGTGGATTTCCCGCCGAACATGTAAAGGTGTGCCTGCTGGCGGTAAAACGAGATCTTCTCCTTCGCAAGCAATGCCTGTTAAAACAGCTTCTACAACGGCCAGGTCGGCCCCTTTTCTGATCAACTGCATATCGGCTCTTTCGCCGGAAATGAGGCGGATCGCCGACAAGATGGCCGATTTGCCCGAACCCGTTTCTCCCGTTAAAATATTCAAGCCCGATCCAAAGGCTATTTCGGCCTTTTCGATCAAGATCAGGTTTTCGATCTTCAGAGAGAAAAGCATTATGTGATCTCTTTGATTGTTTTGAAATGGGTCTTGGCCACCTTATCTAATACCTCTCGCCCAAATTTTGCGACGAGTTTTTCTCCCGCTTGGATCACCTGTTGACTCGCTCCCTTAGGGAGCTGCATCCCATACTCTTCGCTCAAAGTAGCCATCCCCTCTAAGAAGGCGGCCCTTGCCAAGATCGAGGCGGCTGCGACGACCAGATCCTCTTCTCCGCGCACCTTTTGTTCGAGGTTCACTTCGATTTTTTTCTGTTTCAGGGCACTTTCCATCACGTGTTTTTCGGCGAATTGATCGAGGAGCGCCTCGCGGCAATTCGTCTTTTGAACGAGATCTCCAAGCGCCGCAGCGTGGGCCCAGCCGAGGAGGCGATTTAAATTTTTAAATTTGCCGTGGAGTTCGTTGTACTTATGGGGAAAGAGGCGAATCACCGTATAAGGAAAATCGGCGCGGATTTTTTTGGCGAGTTTGAGGATTCCCTCATCGGAAATTCGCTTGCTGTCGCGCACTCCCATTTCCTGCATCTTTTTGATTCCCTCTTCATCGGCATAGACGGCTGCCACACAAAGAGGGCCGAAAAAATCTCCTTTCCCCGCTTCGTCCATGCCGATGTGGGGTTTCAGGTCGAGATGGGCTACCGGATGGGAAAAGTGGAACGATTTGAGGATTTCCGGCTCGAGGTAAAATTCGATGAACGCGTCCTTTTCACTTCCTTGGACAGTGAGGCTTCCCGACTCGTAAAGAGTGCAAGATACACCCTTCTTTTTAGCCGAGAAAATGGTGTAGGGCGGCTGACTCAATTCAAAGCCTTGTTCTTTCAGGTCTTCTTGGAGTTTGGGCCCGAGCTTAGGATCGATTTTAGTCGTAAAGCAGGAAGGTTTGTTCATAAAACTATTCTAAGACGTTTCATGGAATTCCACAAGATGATAACATGAGTTTCGTGCAGGAGGATGTATGAGCGAAGGTTTGAAAAAGATGGGCGAGAAGTTCCGCTCCAAGAGAGAAGAGATGAGTCTCTCACTGAAAGAAGTGGAAAATGCGACGTCCATCCGGATGGTCTATTTGCAGGCGATTGAAGAGGGGAGAGTCGATCACTTTCTCTCCAATGTCTATGCTTTGGGCTTTATTCGCCAATACGCGAATTTCCTTGGCTTTGAGGGAGATAAGCTCAATAAAGAATTTCCTGAAGCGCTCCGCCTGCCCCCCGAAAAACAAGATTTTGCCTATGGCATTGGAACTCTTGAAATGAGAGGGAGTCCTCATGGCGGGATCCGATGGCTTCCCAATCTTCTTTGGGGTTCCGTCGCCGTTCTGGTGATTATTGCGGCTTGGTATTTTGCAAAATTCCTTGGCGTTTTTTAATATGAGAGTATATGGTGGAATGAATGGAACAATTAGGCGATTACACCATACAAAAACAATTAGGCCAGGGAGCTTTTGGCGCTGTTTATCTCGCCGAACACCGGTTTATTAAGCGCACCTTCGCTCTGAAGGTGTTGCCCGAAGAAATCTGCGCCGATCCTCTCTTTATGCGTCGCTTTGAGGCTCAAGTGGCAGAGATTGCCGCCCTCGACCACCCAAATATCGCCAAAATTCACAATGTCTCTTGCAGCGATGGCCGCTATTTTATAGTGACAGACCCAGTCGTCGACTCGCTGGGTCAGACGATGAACCTCGATCGGTATCTTGAGTTAAAGGGGCGCGCTCTTGCTGAAGAAGACTGGCTCGATCTTTTAAGTCAGATGGCCTCTGCCTTGGATTACGCCCATGAAGTAGGCGTTATGCACGGCGCTATAAAGCTCTCCAATATCCTCGTTGTAGCAGCCGAAAAAGGCGTGCGCCTCCTTCTTTCCGATTTTGGATTGACGCGTCTGATCGGTGAAAAAATTTGTTTCCAACGCCTTTGCGAACAAGTGGCCAAAACGCTTCAAATCAGTCGCCATTTTGTCCAAAGCTTTGCCTTTTTAGCCCCCGAGCAAAAATTGCCCGGATTGGAACTCACGGACAAAGTAGATGCTTACGCCTTTGGAATCCTCTCTTATTTTCTTCTTTTCCGCAAAGTTCCCGAAGGATGTTTCGAGCTTCCCTCTAGAGGGCTTCCCGATGCCACGCAAAATTGGGACTTTTTAATCAATCGGTGTCTCCAAACAAATCCCAACGTCCGCCCCCAAAAACTCGTCCAAGCGATGAGAGAATACCTCACTGCGCCCCGAACTGTCTCTAAAGAGATGCTCAGCCTCGCTGAACTTGAGCCCAAGGTGGAGAATATTCTCCAGATGGCTTTTGAGTTTAAAGGAGAGGCAGCTCCTCCAGTCGTTGAAGCCCCGGTAGAAGTTCCAAAACCCGTTTTGCGTCCTCAAGAAATTGCAAGGCCCGAATATGAACCCGACCCGGCGGCGATTTTCCAGCGCGATATGCATGTCTCTCATTACGTGCAGAGCAAAGTGGAAGTGAAGGAGATCGAGCCCCTTTTGACGGAAATGATAGTGGTTCCTGGCGGAACTTACTCGCGCGGCAGCAATGAGGGCGCCCGCGATGAGATGCCTCGCCATCCAGTGCAGCTCGCCAGTTTTGCCCTAGATATCCATCCTGTCACCAACGAGCAATTTGTCCGCTTTTTACAAGCCATGGGCGGAGAAAAAGATCACAACAACAACGACATCATCCGCCTTCGCGATTCCCGCGTCAAACGGAGCGTGGGCAAGCTCATCATCGAATCGGGCTATGCAAAACACCCCGTAGTGGGAGTGACTTGGTATGGCGCCGTCGCGTATGCGAAGTGGATTGGAAAACGCCTCCCCACCGAAGCAGAATGGGAAGCTGCTGCCACAGCGGGCAGAGATAATTTCCTCTATCCCACAGGCATTGAAATCGAAAGACCCCAAGCGAATTTCTTCAGCTCTGACACCACGACTGTAATGAGCTATCCGCCCAATGCTTTTGGCCTTTACGATGTAGCTGGCAATGTCTATGAGTGGTGCCAAGATTGGTACGCCTACAATTACTACGACTCCTCAGCCGTAGAACCCGACAATCCCACAGGACCTCATCAAGGGGTCTATCGCGTCTTGCGCGGCGGCTGTTGGAAAAGTCTGAAAGAGGACCTCCGTTGTTCTCATCGCCATCGGAACAATCCAGGCGCCGTGAACGGCACCTATGGATTCAGATGCGCTACTGATGTGTCGTAAATGATTGCAGTACTTTTCGTTTGTATGGCTAATATCTGTAGGTCGCCAGCTCTTGAGGCGGCTCTGCGGCATTTGGCGGCGCAGAGAAATTTGGGCGATCAGCTCCATACAGATAGTTGCGGCATCGGCTGGGTCCATTTAGGGGAGCGCCCCGATCCCCGCAGCTTCGAAGCGGCTAAGAAGTTGGGCATCCTCATCGATCATCGGACCCAACAGTTCCAAGACCATTTTTTCGAAGTATACGATTTAATTCTCACCGTTGATCAAGAGATTGCCGAACAGCTCAAACTCCGCGCTCCCAATCTTAAGGAAAAGATCAAATTAGCCACGGAATTTAGCCGCAAGTTCAAGGGACAACCCATCCCTGATCCCTATTATATGAGCAAGTCGGGCTTTGACGAGGTGATGGAGATCGTCCTCGATAGCTGCAATGGATTGCTTGACCATCTTTTCAAATCTTGATACAAAATAGTGCATGAAATTTTGGCTTCTTTTTCTCTGGTGCTCCTGCTTCGCCACTGAATATGTGACTTCTGCCTTCAAAGGGCAGCTCTGTAATCAGATGTTTGAAATTGCCTCGGTTTTAGCCTATGCCTATGACCATGGATGTGAACCTTCTTTTCCTTCCTTGTTCGAAGCGATCAATGGCGAATTGAACTACCGCTATATTTTTCACCGCCTAAATGTCACCCCTTTTCCTGAAGGGGCCGAATTTCATTATTATAACCATGACCAAACCACCGATTCCCATGTCTATGCTCCGATCCCATATTTTCCCGGACAGAACTTGCGGCTCGATGGGCACTGCATCAGTGAAAAATACTTTGCTCGCTATCGGGACCGGATTCAGGAACTTTTTGCCCCGACAGAAGAAATGATAGCCGCCATTCAGGCAAAATATGGAGATCTCTTACGGGAAAAGACGGTAGCCGTCCATGTGCGCACGTATATACCCGACAACTTCAACACCATTTGCCATACAGCGCCCCATTTGCAGTGGGCTAAATGGCACTATTTCACCAGCGCCATCTATCGATTTCCCGCCGATTGCCATTTTCTCATTTTTTCCGACGATATCAAGTGGACAAAGAAAAACTTCCCCACCCTTCCCAGAAAGGTCACCTTTATAGAAGGCAATCCCCACTATTTTGACTTCTATTTCATTTCCCTCTGCGACCATCAAATCGTCTCTCCCGACTCCACCTACTCTTGGTGGGCCGCTTGGCTCAATAAGAATCCCAATAAGATTGTGATTGCGCCCGACCGCTGGTGGAATATGGACCAAAGTGACGCAGTCCCCGACGATTGGGTCAAAATCCCCAGGTATCCCAGTAATCTCAGGTAAGATTCATCTGTCCAATAAATTAATTGCATCAAATTTATAAATAATAAACTGTTTTGATTTATAATGTTCGACATTATTAATATTAACTATAGGAGAGTTATGACGTTGTCTGTAAACCGACACATGGAATTTGAAATGCCAGATATGGTAGTTATCCAAGCGAATAAAGCTATTTCCAGTGCTCAGGAAAAGTTGAATCAGTTGTTAGAAAGGGTGGACCTCAATTCAATACATTATTCAGATGCAATACGTGATTGTAACTATATGGGTGGAATAATCCAAAACTTTTCCGGAGTAGTGGATGCCTTCAAGAAATCGGAAAATCCTTCTAAGTACGTAGTAATGTGGAAGAAGTTGGAAGTTTTTTCTCACATGATTGATTGGAAGGCGATGATGATCAACCGTATTATTGAAAGTTGCCCTAAATCGAGAAATGGCTTATAAATGATGATTTTTAAAAAAGGTCACTATGAAGCTGCTATTATCCAAACCGCGTGGTTTCTGTGCTGGAGTTGAACGGGCGATCGATACGGTCAAAAAAGCCCTTGAACTCTGGGGACGCCCTATTTATGTGAAGCATGAGATTGTCCATAATAAGCATGTGGTCAACGAGCTGAGGGAAAAAGGGGCGATCTTCATCGAAGATCTGAATGAAGTCCCCGTTGGAGAGAGAGTGATCTATTCGGCGCATGGGGTCCCTCCCTCTGTGCGGCAGCAGGCGAAGGAGCGGCGGCTCATTGAGATCGATGCGACTTGCGGTCTCGTTACGAAGGTCCATTCAGCGGCCAAGCGCTATGCTGAAAAGGGGTACCAGATCATTTTGATCGGCCACCGGAAACATGTGGAGACGATTGGGACGGCTGGGGAAGCTCCCGAGGCAACGACAGTGGTCGAGACGGTTGAAGAAGTAGAGTCACTCCCTTTTGGCCCGGAGCAGAAACTCAGCTATTTGACGCAGACGACGCTGAGTCTCGACGATGTGAAAGAGATCACCGAAGCCTTGTTGAGACGCTATCCAAAAATAGAGACGCTCCCAAGTTCTTCGATCTGTTATGCAACCACGAATCGGCAGATGGCTCTTCGGGAGATCACCGAGCAGGCCGATCTTGTTCTCGTAGTTGGAGATCCAAAAAGTTCTAATTCAAACCGGTTGCGCGAAGTGGCGGAGAGAAGGGGACGGAGAGCTTTTCTCATCAATGGAGAAAAAGAGATCGAACGGGAATGGTTGCAAGGAGTCGAGGTGATTGCGATGACGGCTGGAGCTTCCACGCCTGAGGGAATCGTTCAAGCTTGCATTGCAAGACTCAAGGAACTGGGGCTGAAAACAGTCGAAGAGGTCGTATTTACGCAGGAAGATGTTTTCTTCCAACTCCCTAAACAGGTGCTTGTCTAAAAATCTTTACTTCCTCAATGTGAGGGAATGAAGGATTCTGGCGAACGGGTCATCCATCTCGAAAAGAAAAGTCTCAAGCGGACCTTAGGAGCGGGTGAGCTCTTCTCCATCGGCTATGGCGATGTGGGTTCCTCCATTTATTACGCTCTGGGTTTGACCGCTCTTTATGCCTTAGGCGCAACGCCGATCGCTTTGGCCATCGCCGGTTTTGTCTTTATCTGTACAGCTCTTACCTACGCTGAGATGTCGACGACTTTTCCCGAAGCCGGAGGATCCGCTACCTTTGCCCGCTATGCATTCAACGACTTGATCTCGTTCATCGCCGGCTGGGGCCTTCTCCTCGATTACATTCTCACGATCGCTATCTCAGCATTTGCGATCCCTCCTTATGTGAAATATATCTTCGATCTCTTTTCTGTTCCTTATCCAACCTCGGTTTTTTTTCAGCTCAGTTGCACAGTTTGCATCATCGCACTTCTCTATGTAGTGAATGTCCTAGGCGTCAAGTATTCGGGGCGGCTGAGTTTGATTTTGGGAATTGTGACGATCCTCTCTCAGGCTTTGGTCGTTCTCGTTGCGGGCATTATCTTGCTCAATCTCCCTTACGTCATCAGCCATATGCGGATCGGTGTCGCGGGCGCTGATTGGTCGCCCAGTGGATGGGAGTTTTTAAAAGGGACCGCCATGGCGATGGTCGCTTATACAGGGATCGAGTCGATGGCGCAACTCGCGGCAGAGACTAATAAACCATCGATTACGATTCCCCGCGCCATCAAATGGACCATGCTCACGCTTGTCGTTCTCTACTTCGGCATTTCAATGATCGGCCTCTCAGTGATTTCACCCAAAGAACTAGGAACTGAGTATCTCAATGATCCAGTTGCAGGGATTGTCGCTAATTTTCCGATTGGTGGGCAATGGTTGGCCCCCTGGTTTGGTCTGATCGCGGCTCTCATTCTTTTGATCGCATCAAATGCTGGCTTGATCGGCTGTTCGCGCCTGACCTTTTCCATGGGCGAGTACTACCAAGTGCCCCATTTTTTCTACAAGTTGCATGCTCGCTTTCGAACGCCCTATATTTCCCTCGGTGTTTTTGCTTTATTGGCCTGCATCGTCGTGATCTTAAGTCAAGGCCGGATGCTCTTTTTGGCCGATCTCTATAATTTTGGCGCTCAAATTGCTTTCTTCTCGGCGCACATCTCTCTTTTGGTGCTCCGTTGGAAAAAGCCCACCTTGCAACGCCCTTTTAGAGCTCCATTCAATATTCCTCTGGGCAAAAAACGGTCTTGGCCTTTGACTGCAATCATAGGCGCTTTAGCTACTCTCGGAGTATGGTTGATCGTCATCATCACCAAGCCAGAAGGGCGCAATTTGGGATTCATCTGGCTTTTCATCGGCGTTGCCATGTATCTCATCTACCGGAAAAAGAAACAGCTCTCTCCTCTGGGGCAATTGTCCATTGAAAAAATCAAAGTTCCCGAATATCACCCCATGCACTTGAAACACGTTCTTGTCACTGCGCGCATAGTAGGGAATGCAGAAGCTCTGCAAACCGCCTGCCAACTTGCCAGCAGTTTCGGAGCCAAAATAACCGCGGTTCACGTGATCGAGATCCATCCCTCTCTCCCCATGCATGCTTCTCTATTAAAGAGGGAAGAGCAAGGAGAGGCAGCTCTCAAGCGCGCTGAGGCCATCGCGCGGGAATACAATCTGTCGATCAATTTGAAACTCATTCGCGCCCGCTCTCTCGAGAAAGCAATTTTAGAGATGATCGAACACGACGATTACGATATGGTCGTCATTGGAACGCGCAAAGATGAACTGAAACACCGCAATACGTTCGCTCTCGAAGCGGAAAAGCTCCTCAAAGCAGCTCCTTGCCGCGTCCTATTCTGTAAGTCTTGAAAAATATCTACGTTTATCGTATTCTCAATGCAAAAAAGATAACAAATGAAATATTATGAGCGTTCCACGTATCCTCTCATCACCTCTTCACTTATCTCCACCGCCTTCTCCCAGTAACATGAGGTTTCGTTCGATCATTTGGAGTCCTTTTCCCTCCGTATCTCCTCGCCACCTAAACCCATTTCAAGCGATTCCAACAATTTTCCCGGCAAATAGAATCTTTTGGCTGGATTTGATTTTTTCAAGCAATGAAGAGATGAAGAAGTGCATTGAATGGGGTGTTAAACTAACTGGCAAAGCAACCATCACAAAACCCCCTTCGCTCTCTAACCAGCTTCTCATACGAATTGCTTCTTCATTCGATACATTAGACGATATGTTTGCCGATCTTTTTGATGCATATCCGAATCTAGCACCATCCTTAGACAAAACTCTCTCAACGGAAGTGAAACAGCTTGAAAAAAAAGCGGAAGTTGAATAACATCTCTTCTCATTTCAAACAATTAAGGAGAATTTTATGAGTATTGGATTAGTAGTAGCTAGAGACGTTGACCCACAAAGCCTTCTTCGTGGAGCAATGAGAGATTCAACGGCAACAGCATTTGACGCTTCGCCGACCTCTCTGCCACCGATAAAATATGCTCCTCTTCCTGAGTTGTCATTGTATGTGCATGCAAGTGGAACTGTGAGTGCGCCTGTAGAAAGACAAGTGAATAAAGAATATGCAGGTCGTTTTGCCAGAATGATTCAGGGTACGACGCAAGGTCAAAATAATGGAGCTTCGCGATCTGTGTCGTCTCAGGTATCTCCAACCCTCTCGACTTCTTCCTCTAACTCATCGATCAGTCCAATTTTAGGCTCCCGCTCATCCGCATTTAGATCTGCGTCACCAGCGAAAATGGATCCCACCGAAGCGAATATCGCTCAAGGAGTCGCTAAGGTAAAAAGAGAGCTTTTGGATAGATTCCCTCACCTGGCGCAATATGAAGCGGCCCGTCCTGAGAGATTGGATGCGGTACGTCCTCTTATTCCATATAGAACCCCGCTAAATATCTCTTCGGAAATTCTTAAAGACTGGGCTCAGTTTTCAAGCTTTATATAAAATTAAGGGGTAGAGAGGAGAATTTGCGCGTAGGGATAGTGCGGATGAGCGAAAAGTTCATCTGCCCTGCCCAATTCGACGATTTTCCCTCTCTGGATTACGGCTACGAAATTTAGCAAGCAGAAACGCTTCTCAAAGCGGCTCGGCGTTGTTGCGTAAATTGCCATGATATAAGACGAAAGAATACCGAGTACACCGAGAAGAGTGTGTTGCTCGGGATTCTCGGTGTTATTTAAGCCGTTGAAAATAAAGTGATTGGAGAAAAAATAGTGTCTATCCCAGATATTCAGAGGCCCTTGACTCCTTTGGAAGAAGTGCAATTCGCAGTCAAGGAATCGAAGATTGTTTTCGATCTAGTATTCAGAACCAATCAAGTCATGCGTGACTTTCTGGTTAAGGGGAGAGAACATATTCAATGGGCTCAATTCATGGGATTTCTCGTTTTGAACTATGAAATACGCCCTATTGCCCGAGTGACAGTTCCTATTGGTGATGTAGAAAAGACACGCGATGCGCTTTGCGCTCTCTTTCCCACTTTCATGAAAAAATTAGATAGATAATCTGTTGAAATAAATTTTTTTGTCGCTTAAAATAACTCATCTTTCATCAAAAAGGAGAATTTTATGGCACTTGCAATTGTTCAAAAGTCTCACTCAGCGGTTGATTTGAGTCATCTCGATCGATCACCCCCTAATCCCGCTGCAATGTATGCGGATTATTACCTCAACAAGGATCGGGTGAAACTTCCTCCTACTAATCCAAATCAAGGTTCTATTACACCTCAGTCTTGGATGAATGGAATGGGAAGCCATGCTTTAGATGCGATTGTTCAAGAGCAACGGAATAAATTTTTAGCCAGTTTTAGTTGTCCTAGCAAGGAAGCTCTCCAAGCGATTTATGAAAAGGATCCACGTGCGGTGGTTAGCGCGCGTAATATCGTGTGGCAAGTGATCCAAAGACGCTTAGAACCAATAATCCCTCGCGTTTATTTGCCCCTTCCTAGGAATTGCACATTTGCCGACGAAAAAAATCATTATCCCGATCCCACTTTCATTCTTACTTTCAATAATGAGAAAGAAAGAGATCAGTTTCTGGCAAATATTCCGGGCTGCGCTGAACTTGCGCCAAACAGTAATCATGATAGAGTTTATATTAGACCTAAGGGGTTGACTGAACCAAAACAAGTCTACAATGCGTTGGTGAAAACTTTTGGAGATGGATTTAAGCTTCCCCAATTTCATGAGAATTCCCCAGATCTAGATCTTGCGACCCTATGTCCTGAAGTTTTCTCTTCCTTAAAATTAAGTTCTTTATTCCACAAACAGGTGGAAATAAGTCAATTACAACGGTTGGAAAAGATTTTTAGCGATGTAATTCCTGCGAGGAAGCCTCCGTCGATTCTCGGAATGCTTGCAGACAGGTCGCAGAAAACAGTACTTTAGTATAGGGATGGCGCGGGTGGGCAAATAGTTCATCCGCCTCTGCAAGTTCGACGATTTTGCCTTGATGCATAACAGCAACGCGTGTCGATAGATATCTGACCATTGCCAGATCATGGGCAATGAACAAGATTGTAAGACTCAATTCTTTCTGCAAGCGGATCAATAGATTCACGATCTGCGCTTGAATCGATACGTCTAAAGCTGAAATCGGCTCATCGCAGATGAGAACATCAGGATTGAGAGCCAGCGCTCGCGCGATGCCGATCCTCTGTCTTTGCCCTCCGCTGAATTCGTGCGGATAGCGCTCTTTGTTCTGACGGGGAAGCCCTACGAGATCGAGTAATTCATCGACCCGAGAGGGGAGACCGTGGATTTTTGTCGGTTCTTCGATGATCGCTTTGACAGACATGCGAGGATTGAGAGAAGAGTAGGGATCTTGGAAGATCATCTGCATGCGGCGAGGAAGCAAGGTTCCTGTGATTTCTTTTCCCTCGAAAAAAACCTGACCCGAGCTAGGCGGAATGAGTCCCATGATCATCCGGCCAAGCGTTGATTTGCCACATCCCGATTCTCCGACCAGACCCAAAGTCTCTCCCCGTTGTAAGACAAAACTTACGGAGTCAACGGCCTTAAAGAATTTTTTCCCGATCGAATAGATCTTTGTGAGCTTTTTCACTTCGAGCATGGGATCCTCCATCTAAGAGAGAAAAAATCGCGCCTGTGTCCGTGTGCGCATCCTATTACCCATAAGCCCGTTATGAACACAGAATAGGATTTCTCGGGTGCGATTTTTTTAGTCATATTACCCTCCAGCAGGCGATGGGTCCCGTCGGCTCCTCGTTGCACTTCAGAGCCGCGAACGGACATCGCTCCTTAAAGGCGCAACCCTTAGGCAGAGTCAGAAGATTGGGGGGGGACCCTTCAATGACATATAAGGGCTCCGATTTGGGCCGATCGATTCGGGGTAGAGAATTCAAAAGCATTTGCGTATAAGGATGCTGCGGCCTCGACAACACCTCCTCCACCGTTCCCCGTTCAACGATCTTGCCGGCGTACATCACCAGGACTTTTTCGCAAAGGGCAGCCACCACTCCAAAGTCATGAGAGATCAGAAGTAGACTCATCTGAAAGTGTTTTCTCATCCGCTTTAATAAATCGAGGATTTGCGCTTGGATGGTCGCATCCAAGGCGGTGGTCGGCTCATCCGCAATCAGCAACCGGGGATTGCAGGCGAGCGCGATGGCGATCAAAACTCTCTGCCTCATCCCGCCGCTGAGCTGATGGGGGTATTGAGAAACGCGGATTTCAGGATTCGTCACCCCAACTAGCTGTAAAAGCTCAATCGCTTTGGCCGAAGCCGCCTTACGGGTCGCCATTTTATGATAGATGAGTCCCTCGGCGATCTGGGCACCTATCTTCATGGTTGGGTTGAGCGAAGTCATCGGATCTTGGAAGACCATGCCGATTTTCTTCCCTCGGACCCCGTCCAAGTCCTCTTTTCCCTCGAAGGTCACCTTCCCCGAAACCTGCCCCCCGGCAAGGCCGGTCACCGCCTGCACCGCCGCGCTTTTGCCGCAGCCCGACTCCCCCACGATGCCGACAGCCTCGCCTTCCCTCACCTCAAAGCTGATCCCTCGAACGGCGTAAAGAGGCTTCCCCAGCACCGAAAAAGTGACAGAGAGATTTTCGACCTTTAATAAATCATGCATCCATCAAAAATCGCATAGATTCACCTTTTTGCCAACTCCTTAAGTTTTTCTTGAAGTTTTAGGTCCAAATCCTTGATTTGTTGAAGTTTTAGTTGTTTTGTTATTTCCAGTTCTGCTAATTCCTGTTTTCCCAACTCCACGATTTCTTGGATTTCCCCTCTAAGGGTCTTATATTTTTCTGTATCAGCTTCAAATCCTCTTCTTTCCGCTTCCAAATGCTTTACCTGTTCGAGCAATTGGCGAGGCTCTCCATCCAACGCTTCTTCTGCTCTCTTAAACTGTTCATTCATTTGCGCCATCTCTGCAGCCCGTTTATCCAGCTTTTCGCTGAGCTCCCTGAGCGAAGCCTCCCTGGCTTGAAGTTGTTCTACATCTCCCTTAAAGCGAGCCAAATCGCCATCGAGATTTTGCTGGCGCGCGGCATAAAATTGCCCCATTCCCTGCATGATCTTTGTCCCGGCCGCCAATTGTCGATCCAATTCCCCAAAACCCTGTCCAATCCCGTTCAATTGTCCGACGGCTGCTTGAAGTTCTACCTCATTCCCTTGAAAGGCTCCTACCTTCTTTCCAAACTCGTAATTCTGTGTAAAGAATTGCTGCATCTGTTTTTGCGCCGCATCTAAAGCGGCCTTAAGAGTCCCCAATTCAGTTTCCAAGGCTGTTTTGGTTTGAATGAGCCGTTGATTTTCTCCATGCAATGTCTGCTGTGCAACTTCCCAGTTTCTTTGCGCTCCCTTCAGCGCATTGATTTCATCTTGAAATTGCCTCACATTGCGCTCTAAGGCCTCTCTGTTTTTTTGAAAGACGGCTCCCTGCTGGGCCATCTGAGCCGTCAAAGCGGCGATTTTATCTGTCTCTGTTTTCAGTAGATCATTGTCTTGATGGATCTGCGTAGCAAGACCTGCCAGTTGCGCTTCGCTCGACCCGTCTTCTGTATAAAGGACGAAAGTGGACACTCCACAAAGAGCAAAGCCGATCGCCGCAAAATAGGAGCTGATGAAGATCGCGACGACAGCGGAGGCAACCGATAGGGCGATGGCCGCAATAAAAATTGGCTTTTTCCAACTATTATACGCATTCAGCAATGAGGCAACCGGGGCGATAGCAGTCATTTTTCACTCTCCTTGATTTGTGCAGCAAGGGCTGCATTACTAGCTCTCAGCGCTGCCAGATCCGCCCCAAAACTAGATTTTAGATGCGCCAGCGGCGATAGATCATGACTTATCGCCTCTCTCTCTTTATGAAGATTTTCGATCGCCGCTCTCAGCTTTTCTGTTTCCAGATGTTGAGCCACTCTGCTTTGTTCCAACTCATCTATTCTATGTTTCAAAGTTTCATTTTCTTGGCGCAATCTCTCCACATCAGCCTGAGTCAGGAGGTCAGCATCACTCACTCGTTTTTCATCCACTTCCAAGTGCGTTTCATCCGTTTCAAAGCTAGCAATTTTCTGGGCCAAGTCTTGATTCTGTTTTTGAAACGCTGCGATGATCTGTTTGGAAAGGAGTTGACTTCGCGTCATTTGTTGCAAGATCTCTCCGAATTCATGATCTGTCGCCTCAACGGCGCCTGCCTCTGTTTTCAAAGCGGGGATCTCAACGGATATTTTTTGTAATTCCTGATTGAACGCCGCATTGCTTTTTGCAAATTCCCCAATCGACGCGCGGTATTTTTGAGCCATTTCTTCCGCCTGAGAAACCCTCGCACCTAAATCCGCATTGATCTTCTTCAATGTTTCATTATTCATCCCAAATTCTTCGACGGCCTTTTTGGAATTTTCCACAACACCTTGCAGGCTCCCAAGAGACGTTTTAAATTCCTGATTGGCTGTCAATAATGCGCCATTTTCTTTTTGGAGGGCCTCAACTTGCCCTTTCCATTGATCGGCGATTTTCTGTTGATTGCTGAGGGCGGTTTTGTAACCGGCCGCGGTATTTTTAAATACATCGATGATTCTGGCGATATTCCCCCACCTTTGGTAGGCGAAATGGGCTGTGCACAATCCGAGTTCGCCGACGCCGATTCCGATGGCGAGGTAGGAACTTCCCGTCACAAGAGCCGCGATAAATGAGGAGCCGAGAACAATGTGAGTTCCGCTGAGGCAATAATCGATGGGGCCGCAGTAGCATCTTCCGCAAAGAGTGCATGAGCCGGGTGGCGGCGCTGGGATTGCATTTTCCAGATCGGGCGCTGGACTCGCAACAAGTGGAACAGAAGCCATAAATTCCCCCTAAATAAAGAATTTGCAGCATGGTAATGAATCCTTTAAAATAAAGCGAATTATTTTTTGAGGTGGGTTTGGAGAAAGAGCCTCCTTTTTACTTTCTGAGTCTCGGGTCTAGAACGTCTCTCAGCGCGTTGCCCAATAGATTGAACGAGAGCATCGTCAAAGTGATCATCACAGCTGGAAAAAAGAGTCTCCATGGGTAGTAGCGCATCGCGCTTAAGCCGTCATTCACCATCACGCCCCAGCTCGCTGCGGGCGCTTGAATGCCGAGTCCCAAAAAGCTCAAAAACGCCTCGGTGAAAATTGCAGTGGGGATTGTGAGAGTCATCGCGGCGATGATGGGTCCCATCGCATTGGGAATCAGGTGGCGGAATAAAATGCGCGCGGGCGACGCGCCAATGGCCCTTGCTGCAGTGATGTAGTCGTTTTGTTTGAGCTGGAGAACTTGGCTGCGGCAGATGCGCGCCATATTGATCCATCCCGTCATCGTCATGGCAATCAGAATTGTGATGATCCCAGAACCTCGGATCACTGTGAGCAAGATCACTACGAGCAAATAGGGGATTGCATGGAGGACATCGCAGATCCGCATCATGAACTCCTCGACTTTTCCCCCGACGTAGGCGGCGATTGATCCCCACAAAATGCCGATGATCATATCGATCGTCGCCGCAGTGATCCCGACGAAGAGAGAAATCCGCGCGCCCCACCAAACACGGGTGAAAAGGTCACGGCCCAATTCATCGGTGCCAAACCAGAATTTAAGACAAGGGGGCGTGTTTTTCAACTCAAGTTGGATGTCTGAATAGGAATAAGCGGAGAGAAAAGGGCCGATCAAGGCCATTGTGAAAAGGGTCGAAAGAACTAATAGCGCAAAACAGGCAGCCGGATTGGCGCAGAGTCGAGGCCAGACAGATTGGGATTCAGGCATGGGAGATAGACTCCTTGGTAAGCCGGATTCTCGGATCGAGGAGCGAATAGACCACATCGACGAGGAACATCGAGATCATGAGGAAGCTGCTGAAGAAGACTGTAAGACCCAATATCATCGGATAATCGCGTCCATTGATGCTATGAATCATCCATTGACCCAGACCTGGAATCGCAAAGACCTTTTCAATCATGAAACTGCCGGTGAGAATCTGCGAAGTGACAGGGCCGAGATAGGTGATGACGGGGAGCAGCGCATTGCGAAGACCGTGCCGGATCGAGATCCGGAAGAGGGGAAGCCCTTTGGCCAGCGCCGTCCGAATATAATCTTGTTGGAGCACCTCGACCATGTTGGATCGGGTCAAGCGGGCGATGAAGGCAGTGGGCAAAGCAGCGAGCGCGATCGTGGGCAAAATGGTGTGTTCAAAAGAACCCCATCGGGCTACGGGAAGCCAGTGGAGTTTCACTGAAAAAATAAATTGGAGCAGGCTCGACAAGACAAAATTGGGAACCGAAACCCCGAGCGTTGAGATCACCATAGCCGTCGTGTCTTGCCACTGGCTCCGCTTGAGGGCTGCCCAGGTCCCGAGAAGAATGCCGCAGGGGATTGCAACAAAAAGAGCCTGAAGACCCAAATAAGCTGAGTAGGGGAGACCCTCAGCGATGAACTGATTGACCGAACGCCCCTGATAAACGATCGAGGGGCCGAGTTCGCCAGAAAAAATTCCTTTGAGATACTTAAGGTATTGAACCCAAAGGGGTTGATCGAGGCCATAAAAGGCATAGAGCGAGTTGAGCACTTCCTGCGGGATCATCTTGTCCCCGATGAAAGGATCGCCTGGAACCGCGTGCATGAGGAAGAACGTCCCCGTCACAACGCACCAGAGCGAGACGAGCAAAATCGAGAATTTTTTGACGAGATACGAGATCATATTGCAAAGCAATCTACCAGATCGTATAATTCCTGGGCATGTTGAATAGAAACGTTGACCTAAAAAACAAATTTCACTTTACGAGCCTGGGCTGCGCCCGCAACCTCGTCGATAGCGAGGTGATGATCGGGATTTTGCTCAAGGCCGGATATGAGGTGACTCCTGAGCCTCAAGATGCCGATTTCCTCGTCGTAAACACCTGCGGCTTTCTCGAGTCGTCGCGGCAAGAGGGGATCCAAACGATCCAAGACCTTTTTGATTTGAAAAAACAAGAGGCCAAGGTGATCGTCGCCGGCTGTATGGTGCAGAAGCACAGCGGCGAGTTGAAAGAGCGCTTTCCCAACATCCATTATATGCTCGGCTCGGGCGACGTGGAAAAAATCCTCGACGCGGTCCAAGCAGGGATTCAAGGCGAAGCGGTCACATCGGCCCGCAGCTATCTCGAATGGGGCGAAGTGCCTCGCACCCTCTCGACGCCTAAGCATTACGCCTATTTGAAAATCGCCGAAGGGTGCAAAAAGCGGTGCGCATTCTGCATCATCCCGACCATCAAAGGGCCTCTTCGCAGCAAGACGAACCAACAAGTGCTCAAAGAGTTTAGTGCTCTCTTAGGTCAAGGGGTCTTTGAGGTGATTCTGATCGCCCAAGATCTCGGCGACTACGGCAAAGACCGGAAGGAAAAAGGGGCTTTGGCTGCGCTCTTGCGCGAGATGTTGAAAGTGGAAAAAGACTTTTGGCTCCGCCTCCTCTATCTCTATCCCGACGAGATCGACGACGAGTTGATCGCGCTCATGAAGAGTGATCCTCGCATCTGTCCCTATCTCGATATGCCGATTCAGCATATCAACAACGAGATGCTCAAAGCGATGCACCGGACGACCTCGAAAGAACAGATCGTAGATATTCTCACAAAACTCCGCAAAGAGGTCCCTCAAGTGGTCATCCGGACGAGCTTGATGGTTGGCTTTCCCGGAGAAACGGACGAGCAGTTCAACGAACTCGTCGAGTTTGTTAAAAAAATGCCTCTCGACAACGTGGGGATTTTCAAGTTTTCGCTCGAAAAAGAAGCGTATGCCGCCCGCCTTCCCGACCAGATTGCCGAAGAAGTAAAGCAAGCCCGCTTTGAAAAGCTCGCTGCTGCCCAGCAAAAATCGGTCCAGAAACAGAACCAGAAAATGATCGGCCGCAAACTCAAAGCAGTTGTTGAAGGGTTTCATCCCGAATCCAACATGCTTCTTCGCGCCCGATATAGTGGGCAATGTCCTGAAATCGATGGACAGATCATCATTAACGACGGCCGCAAAGTAACCGGCTTCGGCAAACTCTACGAAGTAGAGATCACCGATGCTACCGATTACGATTTGATCGGCAGGGTTCTTGGACCCGCCTCTGGCGCCAAGAAAGAGAGTCGCAAATTAGCATTAGTCTAAAAAAAGGGAAAGAAAAGCCCATCCGGCAGCGCCACCATTGGATTTATTCCGGTGCTGTGGCCTCAGCTCCCTCATTTGCGGATGGCGATCTAGCCGAGGTCTTTTCTGCCTCGGGCGATAAGCTCGGCATTGCCAGCCTGAGTCCGGGCCGTTCCATTTTAGGCCACATGCTAGCCTTTGGCGACGAGACTCTCTCCAACGCCCTCCGCTCCCGCATCCAACAGGCCGCCCAACTAAGACGCCGTTGGTTCGACCCCGCAAAAACCAATGCCATCCGCCTCATCAACGCGGAAGGGGACGGAATCCCTGGTCTGATCGTCGACGCCTACGCCGATGTTTTGGTCATGCAGGTTTCCAATGCCGGCATTGAACGGCTGAAAGAGGAAATCGCCACCTATCTCCTCGAAGAGTTCAAACCCCGCAGCCTCTATGAAAAATCGACCTCCTTCATGCGCCGCAAAGAAGGGATGGACGAGGTGCGAGCTCTCCTCCACGGAGAATCAAATCCCGAAGTAGAAATTCTTGAAAATGGACTTCGCTACGCGGTCGATATTCTCGAAGGACAAAAAACGGGACTCTTTCTCGACCAACGGGAAATGCGCGCCCTCATCCGCGACCTCGGCGCTAAAAAGCGGGTCCTGAACTGTTTTGCCTATACCGGCGGCTTTTCCGTTGCGGCCCTCGCCGGCGGCGCCTCCCATGTCGACAGCGTCGAAACAAGTGCCAAATGTGAAGCGCGCGTCGAGAAAAACTTAGCGCTCAACAATTTGGCTAACCACCGATTCATCTGCGGCGACGTCTTTGATTTTCTGAAAACCACCACTTGGGACTATGACCTTATCATCCTCGATCCCCCGGCCTTTGTCAAAAAGCGGGACGACATCGCGAAAGCCTTCCGCGCTTATAAAGAGCTTAACCGGCACGTCATTGAAAAAGCAGCCCCTGGCACCCTGCTTCTCACCTGTTCATGCTCCTATCACGTCGATGAAAGCCTCTTTCAAAACATTCTCTTCCGCGCTGCCAACGAAGCGAAGCGCTCCGTCCGCATCCTCTCGAAGCACAGACAAGCCCACGACCACCCGATCTCAATCTTCCACCCAGAAAGCTCCTACCTGAAGAGCTTTTTGCTTTATATTGAGTGAATAAAACCTATATTAGGCAGCGCAAATGCATTCATTTGGCTGTCTGTATGGATCTCAATCACTGTTCCCATGTATTCCATCTCAATGAGATAGCCAGGGACGAGCGCTTGTGTATAGCATAAGCCTGGCATAGGGCAGCCCAAAGACCCATCATTCCAGGTAACTGACCGAATTTCCTTGAGTTGAAGTTTTGTTTCATCAAAATCTGGGAAGAGAGTCTTTAAATAGGCGGCGATTCGCGGGTGTAAAAAGTCTATGGGAGACTGCTCTATTTGAGACGGTGCATTGTAATAAATTGGTTGAACAAACATACTTAATCTCTGGTTTAACTTTTTTATTCTACTAAATGTTTGAGATTAAGTCAATTGCATTACAATATTTTTAATAGAATGAGTTCTTCTTAAAGCGAGCGAGTAATCGGTCTTTTATACTCCGCGCGGCTAGGTTCTTAATTTTTTGGCGGCGAGATTTTGCGTTCCAGTAGTGTTGCGGAGACACGAAGCAAACTTAGAAAGTTTGCGAGTGCGAGCAATGCGCTGGAGCGCAAAAGATCCCGATGAAAAATTTTAAAGACCTTGCCGCGCGGAGTATATATCCGACGGTTCACATGCTTGTAAATGTTTACGGATGCTTTCAGAAATCTGGACGCGTGTGGCCATCCATTCTGTAAAGAAGGTTTCCGCATCAGAAGGCAATCGATGGGGGGTGCTTTCCATGGCTATACAAACATCAGATGATCGAGCCTTCACAAACTCTTCGATAAAGGCTCTCCTCGCTTCCTCGTAACCACGAAAATTAAATCGATCAGCTCCATCAGAAAGAAAGAAAACCGGCCCTGTTTGCAAAAAAGGTTTAATATCGAGGCCATCGCATAAAATTTGAGCCATAACCTTAGACCGAGCTTCTACCATAAACTCATTCTCAGGAGAATTATCTTTGGATAGTAAGTAAATAAGTGCTTCGATGTAAGACTTTTTTGAATACACATCGATATTTTTATATATTTCTAACAAAGCACTAATCGCTTCAATGATTACAGGGGTTTTCCCTATCACGTCAAAAAGCTTATCTAAGGTGACTGTTTTGACATTTCTATAGGGGCAAGCATCGACTAGAGCTTCTTGGAAGTCTGCGGAAAGTGAGTTCACTATTTGCTGTTTATCGATGGGAGAAAATGTTCTTTCCATTTTTTGTTTAATGCTTGCAAGCTCATTCCATTTTTTACCCACAAGCGCATCTCTAAATTCTTGAATGATTTTCGATCTTCCTTCCGCTCGACTCAGTTGTTCCAATTGCAAGACTTCTATGGCTTTTGCCAGATCGTCGTCGTTGAGTTGGGCAACGACAGGAAGCGTGATCTGATCTACCTGTAAACTCCGGGAAGAAGTCATCGTTCTCCCAAAAATAGGACTGACTGCAGTAGCGACTTTTGATTCTTGATCACTCCTATCTTGATTAGTTCTTGGTGGAGCGCCGTTTGTAGAAATGAATTTGGTATCACTCACTCTCATAGAAAACTCCTTAATAGGGCCATAGACAATAGCGCAACTCTCTTTTATGAGCAAAGAGCTTTTAAGATTGGAAATATATACTTGTCATTTTTCTTTTTATTTTTTATGTTGGGTATAGTTATGTTTGAAAAAAAGAAATATGTAGAAAGTCGAGAGAAGAACTATCAGTTACTGCTAGAACAGATTCAATCTCTTTTGCAGGGAGAAAAAAATCAGATAGCGAATCTAGCGAATGCAGCTTCCCTACTACACCAGTTTTTGCCGCAAATTAACTGGGTGGGGTTTTACTTGCTGATTGAAAATGAATTGGTTTTAGGTCCTTTTCAAGGGCTTCCTGCCTGTACGCGAATCCCTTTGGGTAGGGGAGTCTGTGGAACCGCTGCGAAAGAGAGGAAAACGCAATGCATAGACGATGTGACCCAATTCAAAGGCCATATTGCCTGCGATGCAGCTTCTCGATCTGAGCTCGTGATTCCTCTCATTAAAAAGGATCATTTGTTGGGTGTTCTCGACGTAGACAGTCCAATAAAAGGGAGATTTGACGAAACCGATGTCAAGTATCTATCTCAATTTTGTCATATCGTCGTTTCACGCATATGGAACCTATCCGAATAAAATTTTTCGTCGAGTTTTCGGGATTATTTTGGCCTATTTTCGACTTCAAACTTGGGGGGCCATATACAATTGTCGATATTGCCCCCCGAGTTTGAATCGAAAATCGGCTCAAAAGAACCCAAAAATCGACTGAAACTTTTTATTCGGATAGGTTCATGTACGGAGTAAAATTTTTACTTTCCAGATAAGCCCACGACCACCAGATCTCGATCTTCCACCCAGAAAGCTCCTATAAACTCCTGGGCTTCGCTAAAAATAAACGTAAGTCACTATGATTAAGTCGCTTAATAATACGACTGCTAGATCTTAATTTTTATTTAACTTAATTGCGTGTTTGTGTATAATTATTTTGCAAATAATAAAATTTCTTTGTTAATATGACAGTATACGCACAGAATGCGACAAATAATAACTTTATTTCTACGGCTTCTACACAGACTGTTACAGTAGCCTCCCCATCAAATGCGATCCCGCTTGATTCGCCGGAACGGAATCATCGCCTTCAGGCAGCTCTTAAGCCTGACGCAGGGTACGAGTTTAAAATCAAGATACCAGGCGGCAAAGTCATTTATTTTCCTGTGGTGGACCTGCCCCAATTTCTCCAGAAATTTACCAAAAGCCTAGAACAGGCTGGGATCGTCGTGAAGCAACTCTTTTTAACGGGAAGCTCGGTCCCCAACATCCTTTCAGGCGCCGGCAATCCCATGGACCTGGATTTCTCTCTCTGCATTGAAAAGCCAAATGTTACAGAGCCAACGACCGTCATCAAGAATTGTTTTTTTGAGAGACTTGAAGAAGAAGGGGAGTTTAAAAAATCGAAATCTGACGGCGATACCGAGACCAAATATGTAAGTGTCATAAATGGATTTCAACACTCTACTTCAAATAGTCTATTTGATGATTTTTTATATACTAAAGCAGATGTAGATTCTAAAAGCGGATTTCTTCTTTTCACACTCCGTACGACGAAGGGAATCGACGGCCCATTATCTCCTATTGATTTAAGCTGCTCATGGAATCCAAAACGGAGTTCTTGTCTCTCGTCGGCCGATTGCTTGCGCATCGATGTCCTTCCTCTTATCAAGGGAGAAGAAACGCCTCTTCAGGCAGTCGCTATCGAAGGATACGACGCTGAAAAAGCGATGAAACTCTTAGAAGAAGGGAAGTTTGAAATCCTTCCAGGCCATATCGCTAAAACACAAGGCGGGCTGCAAGGATATGCACGGTTTTTGACCAAAGGATTAAAGCCGTTGAATTTGTCCTATGAAAAAGAATTTTATCAAAGATGGGAAGATGAATTCAAATGCAATTTCCCTCGGTTCTTTAGCAACATAAAAAGATACGTGGACAGCCACTATGTTTCCGATTTAAACGGTCGTATTTCTATCGCTGCCTATCTCCAAAATCTGCGTGCGATCTTCGCTTCACAACCCCTTGAGGAATTCCCAAGAAAATCTGAGTTTTTAGAAAAGTTCGATACGTTCAAATCTACACTCCACTGTGGGAGCGAATTGGCTGAACACGCAGCCTTATTTTGGAAGTTTGCCGACGGGAAGAATTGCCTTCCTCCTTCCCAAGAAAACGGTTCAACTCGCTTTGCGATTTGCAACCCAGAGCAAGGCGAATCTTGTTCCCAGCTATTCATGACAGTGCCGCTGTTTGAAAGCTTAGAAACGGAAGCGCTCCGCGCGAGCGCAGCAACCCACCTCGATCAAATCCTAATGACGGGAGATCCTCGTGCTGAATTGCTTTCGATTTTTCTTCGCAAAGACAAAAGCTCTATCGAAAACTTCATCAAAGTCTTTATCAAAGCGCTCCCTCTGCTCGAAGTGCGTGAGATCGATCAAATCATCCGCTTTCTTCCTTTAAATCTGAAGAATTTGGAGCCTGTTCTGCAAAATCTTTCTAATCATTTGAAGCTGAACCTCCAGGAAAGAGCAAGTACTCGCATCATCTCTTTTTTCCAAGAGCTAATTAAAGGAGGATTCGAGGTAGGCTCTCCATTTCAGGAGTTTTTAGACGTCTTTAGTAGAACAGAGTTAAATCCGTTAGAATTAAACCTTCTTTCCGAATTAGCTCCCCGCCTTCCCGCACGCAATCAGATGGCTCTATGGAGCTGTATCGAAAGTCAAATTGGACGTTATCCACATCCACAGGAATCTCTCCTCTGCAAGTCTGTCATTGAAAAAATATTGCAATTCTACCACTCCCAAAATGCAGGTCTTTTCTTTGGAAAGACATTGGAGAGAGCTCTGAGAAGAGGGCATACCAAATTCTACTCACCTTTTTTCCCGCAGCAATTTGTTTTGATGATGATGGCTGGCATGCAGATGCCTACCGGAGACTCAGCTCTACGTCTTGAAGAGTATCTTTCCTCCTATACTTCTGAAGAGGGGACAAAATTAAAACATCTCGTAGGCCAAAGACCATCCACCTATCTTAAGTTCTTGCGCTGCCTGCTCGAAACAAAATACGCCCCCTGGAAAAATCCGGCCCATGAAGCGCTTTTACAGTTATGTCAGAACCGTCAAGCCCCGCTGACCTCCTCGGAATTGCAAACCATGGCTGGATTGGCGCACGAGTTTCAATTGACCGATCTATGGCCGAGAATCAAAGCCCACACGAAACTTCAGATAAAACAAGGGATGATCTCGCCCGACTTATTGATTGACCACCATCTCCATCTGCTTCAAACAAAACCAAGCGAACAAGCTCTCTTCGAGATGTTGAGTACGCCAAAAGAATGGATCCATGGAGCCTTTCCAGAAAAGTTGGATATGTGGACAAAGGCTTGGATAAACTTTTTAGAAAAAAACCCAACCTTAGAACGGTATCAAAAACTGCTCGCTTCTTCCCTTTTTACGAATGACCAGCGAGCTGTATTTACTGAGATGATTTTTGCTACGACGCCCCAATTTTTAGACTGTTGG
>Ga0206803_1033_pt1 | contig 35638 bp, 35 predicted proteins | sample Alteio_BWOrgCont_61_FD_152909 | JGI IMG/M metagenome (GOLD analysis project Ga0206803, IMG submission 152909) | Enriched cells from forest soil in Barre Woods Harvard Forest LTER site, Petersham, Massachusetts, United States -... | ecosystem: Environmental > Terrestrial > Soil > Temperate forest >... | reverse complement strand
TTAAAACAGAGAAGCCTTCGATTAAGGAACTTCCCTGATGCACTTCGATGAGGGCTTCTTCGATGCAGCCTGCCGGCAAATGCTGCCCAATGTCATGAATGAGCTGCTCGAGGTCGGCGCGGGGGCCGGAGAGGATGATTTCGACGCTTCCATCGGGTAGATTCCGGACTGTGCCTTGCAAGCCTTTGCGATCGGCGATCGCCTTTGTAGTGGCCCGGAAGCCCACCATTTGCACTCTGCCCTTGATAACAGCCCTATGCATATACCTAGGCATAAACAGTATTTTCTTCAGCCTGCGATTTTACGGTGAAATCCGTCTCATGCCAGGGAAACGATTCGATGAGAGAACGGATTTCGGCAAGAGATTTGGCGCCATTGATCATTTCGCGTAAACGGCGCGTTCCTGCGCCAACTTTAAGATACCAACACCCTACTCGCCGCATGTCGAGCACAGCTTTGCGTTCAACCTGATAAGAGGCGATGATGTCCATATGCTGAAGAAGGGTATCGCGGGTATGGAGGCTGTCTCTTGTCAAAGGAGGAAGGCCTTCCAAATGCCGATAGATGTCTTCGAAAAGCCAAGGTTGTCCGAAGGTCCCTCTAGAAACCATAATCCCATCACATCCGGTTTGCGCAAAAATCCTCTCCGCGCTCTTCGCATCGAAGATATCCCCGTTGCCGATGATGCAAAAATCGGGAACTGCCTCTTTACACTCGCGGATAAAATTCCAGTCGGCCGGACCCTTATAGCCTTGGCTTCGTGTGCGTCCATGGATGCAAATGGCTGCCGCTCCTGCCTGCTTGGCAATTTTCGCGACCTCTATGCAATTGATCGACTCTGAATCCCATCCTGCCCTCACCTTCACAGTGACAGGGACCTTGACCGCCGCCACCATGTTCACGATAATCTCGCCGATGCGCTGGGGCTCTTTTAGAAGTCCAGAACCGCTTCCGTCTTTTGTCACCTTGTCTACCGGACAGCCGCAATTGAGATCGATGACGTCAAACCCTAAGTCTTCGCAAATTCTGGCGCAGGGGCCCGCATACTCGGGTTTTGACCCGCACAGTTGCGCTCCGATAGGGTGCATGCCCGTTTCGAAATCGAGCAGGCGGTACGTGTTAGGGTCGTTGCGGACGAGCGCGTCCATTTTGGCCATTTCACAATAAATAAGCCCGGGATCATAGGCTTTTGTCATGCGGCGAAATGGAAGGTCGGAACAGCCCGCAAGAGGGGAGCAAAAGACGTTGGAAGGGAGGGTGATCCCTCCTAGCTTAAAAGGCTTTCGTAACATAGTTTTAGTGGGCGAATAAAAGAAGTACTCTTTCCATGAGGCTTAAGCCTAGGAAGGCGAGCATAGGGCTTAAATCTAACCGGCCTCCAATGGGAGGGACAAGACGGCGGAAAAGATTGAGATAAGGATCCGTCAGCCTGGCTATAAACAGCATCCAGGGTTGATAGGCTATTCGGGGGAACCATCCGCATATAATGCGGCCGGCGATAAGCAGCGTGTAGAGAAATATCCCGTAATGGACGAAAATAGCAAAATAAAACGCAAACATGGAAAAACCTAAATTCTTGCTATGGGTATTTTAACATTTCAGTCTTTCCATTGCTAGATTTAAACCGCCGCCTGAGCTAAACTTCGGTGCATGAAATACGCTTTAGGCCTCTCTCTCGAAGGGAGGGAGTTAAAAACAGCTCTTGTCAGCAGGCAGGGAAAGAAAATCTCTGTTGAGTTCGTCCATTCTTTCGCTCTGGATGAAGAGGGGCTCGACCCCTTCAAGCTCCTGGGACCTATCCTCACCGGAAAACAAGTAAAAATAATTTCAGGCCTTTCGGCCGCCGATGTCATCCTGCGCGATTTGCAGCTCCCGATGACACTCCCAAGAAAAATACTCTCCGTGCTGCCTTTCCAAGCGGAAACCCTGATTCCCTTTCCCGCGGAAGAAACGCTGCTCCATCCCCATATCTGCAAAAAAAACCGCAAGGCGAGCCGCATCTTTCTTTCCGCCACAAAAAAAGAAAAGCTCTCTTCCCATCTCTCTGTCCTGCATACCCTTCGTATCGATCCCGATCAGGTCTCGACTTCTCTTCATGCCCTTGCAAGGTGGATTAGCTGGGCGCAAGAGGCCACTAAAAATTCTTCGCCTTACGCAAAAGTGGCTTATCTAGGACGAACTGGGAGTTTTTTCCTGTTTATGGAAAAGGGGCGCATCCTCTCGGCTAAACTCCTCTCTTTTCCCGCCTCTTCTTTAGGACACGAACTCAAAAAAGCCGACGAGTTCATCCAGTCCAAGTTTAAAGAGGAAAGGAACCTAGAGGATCCCGCGGGCGATGCTTGGATATTGGCCGGCGACCTCCCGCACGATCTCCCATCTGAACTTCCTATCGTTTCCGTCGAAGAACCTTTTACCGGACAACGCCCCTACGCTCTCGCCATCGGTCTTGCCCTTGAGGCGCTTGCTACGGATACGATGAGCGTCCAATGGCGCCAGGGAATTTTTTCTCCACTTCACGTACGCAAAAAACAAAGAACCCAGTGCCTGATTGCTGTAGCAGCCTTTCTTTTCGCCGCTGCTGTATCAGGCCCGCTTGGCCATAGCATTTGCAACAGCTATGAAAAAAATCTCCTCCAAAGGGCGCATGTCTGTTTGGAGCGCGTCGCACCACAGGGTAAAAAGGGACGCCACCAGAACCCCCAGGACCTGGACGCGGCCTGTCTTGCTTTAAACAAGCGCATGATCGAGCTGAAAAAAGAAGAGCACCTCGGCGCTTTTGCTCCTAAAGTTAGCGAACTTCTTGCTTGGTTAAGCACGTGTATCCGCGCCGAAGAGGAAGGCAAGCCGGCCGCTCTGCATTCTCTGAACTACCTTCTCGATCCAAACGGCAAAGTAGAAGTAACTTTAAGCCTGCAAGCCCCACCTCATATAGCTGAGGCTTTCCTTAAGAAATTGCGCTGCGAAGAATCCCTCGTGGATTCTGCAAGCGAGATTGTTTGGAAAAAGGAAAAATCTTCTTATTACACCGCACAGTTTTTTATAAAATGATATGATGTTGATCAAAATTAAATCTAAAGTTAAAGCAACATTCGAACAATCCCTATCCTCCCCCCAGCTCCTCTTGGCTGTTGTTCTTTTCTGCTTTTCTCTTGCCGCTTACGCGGGCTGGTCTTTTTTTACACGTGTGCAAACCCTGAAAATCTGGAAAGAAAAAATCGTCGCTGTCGAAACAAAACTTCCCCTTTTAGAGTCGATCCCCACACGGGAGAGCGACCTTCTTCTTTCACTTCGAACCGTCGATCCTCTTTACCTGGAGCGCCGCCTTGGCGGGCTGCGCCTTTCTCGTTTAGAAGCCTATTCTTTAGAATCAGCCAAACAAGCATTGACAGAAGCTCAGGCGGAACGCCTTCATTTTCTTATGGGGCATGAGAATGCTCTTCGCTTTATTCCGGGAAAAATCGTGAAAGGCGCCACCCAAGCGGTGGAGATGAAACAGGAGCATCCGGTTGAGGTGGATGAAAAAGACGTGCAGAAAATCCTCGCCTATATCGAAGGCTCTTGTATCGGAAACTATGCTCCCGCAGATAATCGGCCCCCCATGACAATTAAGAAATTTTCTCTCAAAAGAAAAAAGGGAACAGAACAACGCTTTCCCTCGTATCTTCTGGATATAGAACTATGGCGTAGAGAGGCTGCGCAAAATTTATGAAAAACATGCATATAAAAAATATTTGTCTTTTTGTACTTCTCTGTTGTTGTTTGTGCTCCTGTAAGACGCGCCAGGACACCGTATCGGCTGCGCCTTTACTCAGCTTACAGACGATCGACCGCAATGGCTTTAGCGAAACGATCAGTTCCAAAGACCGTGTGCAGCGATTTACACAGACAGACTTCCTCGCTTCCCAGCCTTATCAAAAAGTATTGCGGGTCTTCGGACGGGATGCGCAGGGAAAAAGCACTTCTAAAATCACGAGTTATCATTCCAACGGCTACATTTGGCAATATCTGGAAATCGTCGAAGGGCGCGCCAATGGCGCTTATAAAGAATGGCATCCTAACGGTATTCTGAAAATCGAAGCCAATGTCATTGAAGGCTTAGGGGACGTAAGCGAAGCCGCCCAAATGAGCTGGCTGTTCGAGGGCAAAAGTTCCGTATGGGATGAGCATGGCACGCTCGAAGCTGTCTTTCACTACACAAAAGGCATGCTGGAAGGGAACGCCTACCACTATCACCCAAGCGGCCAAGTGGCCAAATCGATTCCTTACGTACAAGACAATATCGAAGGAGACGTCCTTGTTTTTGACGAACAGGGCCGCCCTCTCGAAAAAATTTCCTTCGCTCAGGGAATCAAGCATGGCGTTGCCGAAGGCAAATCCCTGAATGTCCTGAGTGACCAGGGTGACCAGGGTGCCGTGGGTAACAAGGTTGCTGGCTGGAGTTATCATGAAGAGTACGACCAAGGCGTTCTTAAGCAAGGTTCCTATACCTGCCGGCTCTTTCCTTCTCTGCCTGGGGTTATCGACGGCGAGGGGTATCAGGCTATTTTCAAGGAGGGCTGCCTAGCCTCCCTTATTGAAATTCACCGCGGCCAGGTAGAAGGCAGCATTCGCTCTTTTCATCCCGACGGATCTCTCAAGAGCCTCTATCATCTGCAAAATGAAAAAAAACTGGGTGCGGAGTGGGAATATTATCCCTGTTCTCCTCTTCCGGATTCTCTGGCCCTTCCTTCGCGTCCGAAAATCCTGGTTTTCTGGCATGATGACATACTCCAAGGCCTCACTAAGACCTGGTATGACAATGGCGTCCTCGAAAGCGAACGGGAGATGAACCAAAATGCGATGCACGGATTGTGTTCGGCCTATTACAAAGACGGCAGCCTCATGCTCGTGGAAGAATACCAGCGTGGCAACCTTTTAAAAGGTTCCTACTTTAAAAAAGGCGATAAACAGCCCATATCCCGCATCGAAGATGGGCATGGCATCGCAACCCTGCATCATGGCGAGGGTTATTTTCTTAGAAAAACCAGCTATGAAAAAGGAATGCCTATCCTTCATGAATAGTGACGCAAACTGCCTGTCAAAAGTGGCGCTGCGTAAAAAAGCCCGTGAGAAAAGGCGGTCCCTTTCGGAAGAAAGACGCCTTCCCGCTGCAAGTAAACTCATCGAAATTCTTTTGCCTCGCCTGCAAAGGGCCACACAAGGAGCCACACTTTCATTTGCCAGCTTTGGCGATGAGATCGACCTTTGGCCTCTCAATGATATCCTCTGCAAGAAAGGCCTGCTGGTTTTACCAGGCCCTGACCATGCGAAACTGACAGTATTTGCTGTGGAAGATATGAGCCAGTTAGAAAGAACCGGAAAAGGACTCTTCGTCCCAAAAGAAGATGTCTGCAAACCTGTCCCGCTGGGCGATCTCTCTTTTGTCCTTGTGCCCGCTCTTTGCTTTGACGAAAAAGGAGGTCGCATAGGATATGGCGGAGGATTTTACGATCGGCTCTTGGCCAAACTCCGGCAAGAAACGCAAAAGATAGGCGTAGGCTTCATCGAGCAACTCTTTGCACAAGAACTTCCCCATGAAGCCCACGACATATACGTCGATGAGCTTGTGCTCGTTTAGAGGAGGTTGCAAAATCATTAACCTGTCAAAATCGCCCTTGGGTATGCCTCGTGCACGACCCATGCCTGCGTTGCAGGCTCTAAAAATCGGCGAAAAAAACATCGATTTTTCCAGGCCAAGCATTTTTGCAACCACCTCTAATATCCGCTCTGTTGGTCTTCGCTTTCCACATTTGGTCCCTGCCCAGGTATCGGCAAAGGGGGAGCAGGAACTTCGCCTTCAGGTTCCTTCTGTCTCTGCGGATGGCATTCTTTTGCGCCATCGCCCAACATAGCCATAGCTGTGCCCCCTGTCGCAATCGGATAATTCGTAGAAAACGGCTGGCCTTCCAGGCAATACCATAACACAGTATAAGGCGTTTGGGTGCGTGTAGTATTCTGGCCGCTTGGCAATCCGGCAAATCCATCCGTCCATTTGTTGGTGCTCTGCGGGATGACCACCACCTCTCCTAAAAACGATCCGTCGCTTCCGCGCACCACAGCGCGCAATTTATAGGGACTGTCATTGACCAAGAACACAGTTCCGGCTTCAAGCAGCCCTAGAAAGGCGCAAAACGCAAAAAAAGCAAACGCAATTTTCTTCTTCATTTTTTCTCCGCATGGGCTATGTGACCGCTGTCCTCGCCCTGTACATAACGGGCCCAGCGGAAGTCAATTCCACCCATACTCGAAACATAAATATTTTTCACGTTCTCGTTTTGTACGTACAGCATGTTGTAATGAAATAGAGGAATGATCGGCATTGCTTCCAGAAGTATCTTCTCGCAGCGCGCTAAAAGGGCGTGCCTTTCGGTAGGATCAGCTGTAGTATTCGATGTCTCGAGCAGTTGGGTATAAGTATCATCGCCCCAATGTGTATGGTTCGTACTTGAATTGCGTTCTTTAAATACTTCCAGGAAAGAAAAAGCATCTCCGAAATCAGCCAGCCAAGATCCAGCCGCCATTTGGAAATCTCCCTGATGGAGCTTTTCTACATAGACTTTGTGCTCAACGCCGAAAAGCTTGATTTGCACACCGAAAAGACGCATCCACCGTTCTTGAAGAGCATGGGCAATGCGCTGGTTGCGCTCAGTAGATGAATAGAGCAATTCAACCTTGGCAAGATCTTCTTTTTGCAATCCCGATTCTCGCAGGCCTTCTTCAAACAGCTTTGCCAAGCCGGCTAAAGCTTCTTCCGCTAGCGGAGCAAAATAAGGGGTCTCCAGCAATTGCAGCGCTCCCGGTACATAACCTTGAGCGACAACTTGGCTGCCCATGAGAACATGCTCGACGAGCGCCTCGCGATCAATGCTTAAGCTCAGAGCTCTTCGCAATTTTGCAGAAGCGAGCATCCCGCTGCCTGTATTGAGCCGCAGAAAGTACGTCCCAAGTATGGGTTGGCTATGGAGTATTTTCATTTCCCGTAGCTTAGGAAGCACATCGACCGGCAGAGTTGAAAGAGGAGAGCCGGCCCAATCGAGCTCTCTATTTTCAAACATCGCCAATTCCGCTTCCTCTTGAACCATGAAAAGGTGGATTTCCTGGAGTTGTACTTGCTCTGCATCCCAATATTTTTCATTTTTCCGTACGCAAAGCTTATCGTGATGGTGCCACTCCTTTAGAGCAAAAGGGCCATTACCGACGTAATGATTTTTTCCTTCGGTCCCCTGTGGCAGATTGTGGTCCATTTTAGCATGGATCGGAAAGAACGCCGGATACGAAGTCAGCTCGAGGAAATAGGGGGTAGGGTTTTCCAATTCCACTTTCAGCGTCCTTTCATCGACTGCCTCTATTTTCAGCTCTTGCAGCGGCAGCTTGCCTTCTTTGCACGCCTTGGCGTTCTTGATCACGTAAAGCTGAAAGGCATTCTCCGCCAGGGTATTCGGATCGAGGATTCTTCTCCACGCATGGACAAAATCTCCTGCGGTCACAGGGTCGCCATTTGTCCACATCGAATTGCGCAAATGGAATGTGTAGGTGCGCAAATCGTCGGAGATATCGATTTTCTCAGCAAGCGCCGCCTCAATCTTGTCGCCTTGATTGACCCGTGTCAAACCTTCGAAGAGCATCTTCACAAGGGTGATCGATTTAAGATCGCGCGCCCGGGCAGGATCCAGCGTGCGCGGCTCTCCGCCGATATTGATCCGCAGAATGCGGGAGGCAGTTTCCCTAGACGCCAAAGAACCCTCTTTTTTGTCCCCGGCCGCTCGAGCCTCCCGAGCCTCCCGAGCCTCTTTATCGCTTCGCGGCTTGGACTGAGACTGGCAACCGCTTTGGAAAAGGGCAAAAACTGCTGCAAAAAGAAGAATGCTTTTTTTGAACATGAGCATAGAGTACTACTTGAGTAAAGATTGTTTGCTCGAGATTAGTGATCCTGTCGGTTTTCTTCAACCACTCTTTCAGCAACGTAAGCTGCAGCCCCCAGAAGGGCGGTCTCATTGTTGAGGATGATGCGGACGGGAATCTCGTTAAGGAGCCCAGCAAAGCGACCCTTGTTGATGAAGGAACTCATAAAATCCCCATTTCGCAAAAGAGAAGCGAGTCGAGGCGCAAGTCCGCCGCCTAGGTAAACACCTCCGAAAGCCAAAAACTTCAGCGCCAGATTGCCCGCCTCCGCTCCATAAAGCGAGATGAACCAATCCACAGCTCTTTCGGCTAAACGATCCTTTTGTTCCAAGGCCAATTGCGTAATAACCTTAGGAGGATCGGAAATGGAAAATGCGTTGCGCACTTCAGGATCCTCTTCTTCTAAATGCATATCGACGAGGAAGCGATAGAGCTGATAAATGCCTGGGCCGGAGATGACCCGCTCGTAAGAGACATGTCCGCTTTGCTCGATGAGATAACGAAGAAGTTCCATCTCGAGCTCATCGCGTGGAGCAAAGTCCGCATGCCCTCCCTCGCAAGCAAAGGGAATATGCCGCATGCCATCCCAAACCATGCCAGCCTCCCCTAATCCGGTTCCAGCTGCAATCAGGGCGCAGTTGCCTATTTTCTTTGTTCCCTCATGCAAAATAAAAAGCTCTTCTTCTCTCAAGAGAGGGATTCCATAGGCATTCGCCTCAAGATCGTTCAAGAGAACGACAGAAGAGAGAGAAGTCGCCTTTTCTACCTCCCCAGCATCGATGATCCAGGGCAAATTGGTCGTTTTGCATTTGCCGCCTTGAACAGGTCCTGCGACGCCGAAACAGGCCTTTTTCAAGGTTCCTTCTTTCGATGGAAAAGAAGAGAGAAAGTCTCGCACAATCGAAAGAAAATCCGCATGGCTTGCGCTCGCATATTTCTTCTCAAAAATCTTCTTGCGAAGATCACTATCGTCGAATACAGCAAGGTGCGTTTTTGTCCCCCCGATGTCGCCGGCTAAAATTCCCATTACCTTACCTATACATAGATGATTTTAATCTTTGGCGATTATGCAATTTTTACGCTATAAGAAGAGTAGTTTAATACGAGGAATGAATATGGCTGCTCCACAAGACAATGCAAAGAGAAAAGCGCTCGATCTCGCCATCCAGCACATCGAAAAACAATTCGGCGACGGCGCTATCATGACGCTGGGTAAACATTCCAGCTCCCGCGAAATCAGCGTAATCTCCACAGGTGCTATCGCTCTCGATGCAGCACTAGGAATCGGCGGCGTTCCGCGCGGTAGGATCGTCGAGATCTATGGCCCCGAATCTTCCGGTAAATCGACGCTCGCTACCCACATCGTAGCCAATGCGCAAAGAAATGGCGGACTAGCTGCTTACATCGATGCCGAACACGCCCTCGATCCCGCGTATGCAGCAAGAATCGGCGTTAAACTCGACGAGCTTTTGATCTCGCAGCCCGATTGCGGTGAAGACGCTCTCAATATCGCAGAAACTCTTGCTAGATCCAACGCCGTCGATATCATCGTAATCGACTCGGTTGCTGCACTCGTGCCTAAAAATGAACTCGAGGGGGAAATAGGCGATTCGCATGTCGGCCTGCAGGCGCGTATGATGTCCCAAGCCCTCCGTAAACTCACGTCCACGTTATCCAAAAGCAACACGTGCGCGGTATTCATCAACCAGATCCGAGAAAAAATCGGCGTGATGTTCGGCAGTCCAGAAACGACGACCGGCGGGCGCGCTTTGAAGTTCTATGCTTCTGTGCGGCTGGATATCCGCCGTATCGGCAGTATCAAAGGAGCAGATAACGTCGACATAGGCAACCGCGTCAAGGTGAAGGTAGCCAAAAACAAAATGGCCCCCCCCTTTCAGGTAGCTGAATTCGATATCATCTTTAACGAAGGTATTTCGCGCATCGGCTCCATCATCGACCTCGGCGTTGAAACAACCATCATCGAAAAGAAAGGAACTTGGTTCAGCTTCAATGGCCAGCGCCTAGGTCAAGGAAGAGAGGCTGTTCGTGAAGAGCTCAAGAAAAATCCGAAACTGACAGAAGAACTTGAAAAGCTTATCCTCGCAAGATGTGCTGAAAAGGGGCTAGCGCAACGCGCGGTAGTTTCTGATGCCGCCGCTCCCGAGAGTCCTGCCGAACTCCTCGAAGTTTAACAAAAAAGTTACGAGGTAAATACCGAAGAAGGCAGCCCATCCCTAGGCTGCCTTCTTCTATATAACTCTCTGGGGTAAAAATGGAGAGAGAAAACTGAACTTGTCTACTTCAACTATCAAATAAATCTTCATGCGCTTATTTCAAATAGCCACCTCGCTCTAAGGCAGTAACAACCCAATTCATCAATCTATCCAAACATCTATCCAAACATCTATTCGATCTAACAACCTCTTCGCCTGGGGGTAGCGTATTCGACTCACAGCGGCGTGCGTTACATTCCACCTCCCAGAGTATGGGATCTCTAGCAATTTTTTGCCTTCTTATGGGCTTAATTGCTTTAGCGCATTTAGAAGGCGCGACTACTATTTCTGTCGTGTGCGCACGGGTTGGGCCTGAGTCCAGGTCATCAGGTGTGAGTGTGTCCTGGTCATCAGGTGAGAGTCTAGCCGGGTCGCTAAGGGAAACATGACGACGAAGTTCACCGGGCATAAAGTCAACTAATTTAGAGCTATTATCCGATGTCGTTCTGACCACGGCCATTGGTTCTTGGCGCAAGCGTTCCAAATCTTCAGCAATTGCTTTTAGCTTAAGTGACTGAGCAGCAACTTTTTGATCAACTCTAGCAGATTGTGTGCACGATCTAGCAATGGGTGCTAGGAGCGTAGCAAAACCCGAACTAGACTCTGCTGGCCATTTGGGGTTTAGCTCGTGCGTATATGGTAACATTGGGGCTGTCATAATAATCTCCTGTTTTGTTATATTTTAAATATTTAATAACAATTATAGGAAAATTTTTAATTAATGTAAATAAATAAATACAAAATCTAAGCGTTTTTTAGAAACGTCCTCTCCTGGTAATAAAATGGAGTGGGTTATATCAATGATTATCAAAGAGTTAAGCGTTGCGCGCTAGATTAGCAACGGCATACGAGTTCAGCATCTGGTACATCTTTTGGAAGGAGGGAGTATCCAATTTGAGGTGCTGCATGACCTTGTCGACATGGCGCATTTCTTCTTCAAAAAGGGCAGCAGCCCTTTCCTTGCCTACAAAGCGCGCAAGGTTGATGTCCTGGCTCTTTTTTTCATCCTGGCGTATGTCTCCGATATCATCCGCAATTTGAAAAGCCATGCCGAAGTGATACGCCAGCTTGCGTACCATGGAGAGAAGCTGAAATTCCCCGCCGCCAAACAACCACCCAAATACAAACGCCACCTCAAAAAGGGTGATCGTCTTTTTGTAAATAATCTGCCGGATAGAATCGAGAGTGAGGGTGGGAGGGAAAAGATCAAAAAACTGTCCGCCAGTCGCTCCGACAATACCCGCGCACCGCGCAGCGCTTTCTAAAGCGACGGATGCCACATGGTCAGCTACCGATGAAAAAGGAAGGCCTGACCCCTTTAAAACCTCAGCATTGCGGTGAATTTTCTCAAAGGCTGCTGTGATGAGCGAGTAACTCGCTAAAAGAGCGATCGTCTCTCCATAGATCTTGTGGACGGAGGGTTTTTCCCTGCGCTCATCGTCATTGTCCATGCAGGGTAAATCATCGACGATAAGGGAAGCTGTATGGAAAAATTCTACGGAAAGAGCGGCCTCAGAAACATTCAATCCATTCCCAAGCGCATCCGCCACGAAATAGACGATTAGAGGACGGAAGCGTTTTCCGCCATTCGTCAAGGCGTATTCACAAGCATCGCGCAATTTTGTTTTTTCTCCTAAAGAGCAAATGCTTTTCGCGATTTCCTGCTCGATCTTGTCTCGCAAGAAAAAGAAATGCGAAATGCGGCGGCGCTCATTAGGGGCTTCGGTAAGAGTAGACATAGTATTCATGAGGTAAGAGAGGGTGGTGGGAGGAGGACATCGCGAGCGATAAAGCCTGTGATGTTCTGGCAGGGGGCGCAAACGACTCCCGGGCCGAGAAGGGTGCCCGGATTGGTAACACAGTTGCATCCAAGCTGTCCACGATCCCCTATGACAGCTCCCAATTTGTGGAGGCGGGTATCGATTTTCTCCTTTCCAATACGGACGCATACATTTTGTTGATCTAATCGGAGATTGGCGCACTTCACGCCCGCTCCCAGATTGACGCGGTTGCCTAAAATGCTGTCGCCTACGTAATTAAAATGGCCGGCGCGCGCTTCATCAAGAAGAATAGAGCGTTTGATCTCTGTCCCATGCCCGATCACACAGTTATTACCCGTGACGACATGCCCTCGGATGTAAGCGCCATGGCGGATAATGGTGCCGTCTCCGATGAAGCAAGGGCCTCGGATATAAGCTCCGGGCTCTATGATCACTCCCTCCCCAAACCGAATCAGCAAGGGATTTTCCAGGTAAACACCTGCGGGCACCCCAAGTGGGGGCGTATGGCAATACATTTGGAGATAACCTTCAAGCCGTCCCAGAGCTTCCCAAACGTGGGCGACTCCTTCAAATAGCTCTTTATGGGCATAGGTCGGATACGAGAAGTAATAAGAAGGATGTGTGGTCATGTATTAGCTTGCGTTAACCTCTTTTGTACCCTATCACCACGGTTTTACACAAGGGAACTTAAGCGAACCAACGCTCTTATGGTTTCCGAAGGTCTGGTAGGCAGTCTTTCTTTTAATGATTTGAGCCCTGAAAGGCTCCTAAAGGCCCCAGGTTAATAGAGAAGGTATTTATATATATAAGTCTCTCTCTTCTTCTTCTTGTAATGTGGGAATGTTCATAAACACCCGAAATTAGCTCTGCAAGGGGTTGTTGAAAACTTGTTTAAATCTCGATCATAACTCATTGCTTTTGAACATGCTGAAAGTTGTGATCATGTAACCAACAACTCATAAACAGGATATCGACAGGTTTTTCCACAATCACTATCAAGTGCCAAAAGGTGGGTTTGGAGTGGTAGGGAACGTGGTGAATGTCCACCACTCTGTAGTGGTAAAAAGTTTATTTATCATCAAAGCTGCTTAGATTTCTTTGTGGCAGGAAGTGGTATAGTGAAATTAATTTTTAACGAATTAGAAAATCGCATGTTTATCACAAGCAATGTTGATTTAATATTTTAAATACAAAAATTAATTCTTAGTTAATTAACAATATTGTGATAAAATGGTAATCTAACGTATTTATATTAGGTAAAAAATGTCTATTCATTCAGCATTCGATCTTTTTCTTGCACGCCCCCATGCTTGGATTTGGGAAAACACTATCGAAAAAGCGGCGCAGGCAATCGGTGCAAGATTTTGCCATGTCAAAGTTCCGAAAGCTTGGGTTAGAGAAAACGCTGTCGAAAAACGACAAACAATCACAGCCGAAGAAATGCTCAACCTCTACGAGCAATATGCTGAAATACATCGGAAGATTTCCCACACATCGGCTACCCATACCTATGTATCAGGTTCCATAGAAGCCGATCTCGAACGGATTCGAAAAGCCTATGAAGCGGGCCAGCGTTGGCTTGATCGTCTTACCATCACCCTTCCACTAGATAGGATTGTAAGAATTTTTGACACCTATCAAGTTATACAACTCCGAGAACTGACAACGTCTAGAGACGCCCTTCTAGGTTGCGGAAATTCCCCAGTAGATCCACATTTCGGTGTCGGGCACGAACATCCACGCAAGATCACATTTAATCCCGAACTTTCTATGAATCCCACCGCAGTGGGAGCGTGGGGGGTAGACGAAGGGCTCAGTCGCCTCCTGCCAAAAAACTTCTATGAAAACCTTTACATGGAAGCTGTTACCATCTGTAAATCTGCAAGCGATTTTACTGCGACAAAGGCGGGTAGAGAGGCTCTTGCCTGCTTAAAACCAGGTTTTAAAACCTATGAGTTAGAAGGAGGGCCAACACTAGCCCCGACATTTGAATCCTCTAACCTCTTCATGAACCCACCTACCTCTGCCCCAACACTGTCGACTCCCGACACTGCGCCTGCTTTTACCTCATCATCATCTTCGTCTTCCAGCCACACAGCCCCGACATTTGAATCCTCTAACCTCTTCATGAACCCACCTACCCCTGCCCCAACACTGTCGACTCCCGATAATGCGCCTGCTTTCACCTCATCTTCGTCTTCCAGCCACACAACCTCTACAGCAGGGCCTCAGGAAGATCGATGGGGAGATTTGGATGACTTGCCTCCGTCTCCTGTTTCTTCCTCGCCCCCAGCCTCACCTCCAGCCTCACCCCCGGCGACTCCAACTTCATCGTCTTCCAGCCACGCAGCGCCGCCCGATGATCTTCCAGATCTTCCACCTGATCTGATCGATCTGGACTAGTTCCGCTTGACCAAAGAACAAGGACAATACTTGCGCCGGTATGGAAGCTCTCAAGTGGTTTGTATCAGCTGAAAGGCTCGCTTATACGGCGCTGCCGTATTGACACGGATCCATTTGCTCAAAGGCCAGTGCTTCCCTGAAGAGAGCGAACACCAGGCCCACACTTCCGTTTGATCTAGGCGATTCGTTTGAAATTCGGTTTCGACAATTTTAAGAATGCGTGCAACTATTTGTTGGAAGATCTTCATTTGTTCTTCGGAGCCATCATAATGGTAGGAGGCGTAAAAATGGCGGGCGATTGCAGCATAATCCCATTTGGTAAAGCCATCGCCAGGCATTTCGGGCTCATCTCCTCGAACTCCAGCTTCATACCATCGAATTAATGCCTTGCCCCATCCAATCTGATAGGCGATGAGGTCGGCAACGCTTACCTTTCCTCCAGTCCCCTCCATTACTTTCAAAACGCGGACAGAAGGCGTGAGATCAGCCACGATCTTTGTCAATCGATCGTTTTCTCGTGCTATGTCCCGATATAAAGTGTTTATTGCGTACTCCACCTGATGAACCATCTTAATCCGATTTAAGAGCTATTTAGATCTTTTTTAGGACAAGATAATGTATCCCCGGACTGGTCCAATAGTTATCGTTTTCTAGATGCGCTTGAAGTTCGCTATAGGCCTCTCCGAGATCCACAGAAATCCCATAGATTTTTTTCCAAATAGTCATGAACAGCAAGTTCTGGTTGAGGTAGCGCTTCCGATCCTGTTCGCTTTCGAATCGAATACCCCTTTCTAAACGATTTCCGTGTATATCTAAGCTAGTATGCACGACCTCGTAAAGAGGGCTGAGTGAACCAGTTCTATTCTGCAATTCTTCTAAAATCTCGATTGAAATGCGCCGATTCACCTTCGCTGCGGCTTGATTTCGTTCTTTGATTTGACTGGCCACTTTATCCAGGGAAGGAAATTCGTGCGAACTGATCCTTGCTGGATCATAAGAGTCGATAATGATTACATAGCCATCTTGTTTTAGGTATTGGTGGGCAAGCTTAAGAGAGTGCTTTGGATTTTTGAGATGCTGCAGGGTCAACCTATACAAAACAATGTCAAATTGATTCCTGTACTGTTCGTAGTCTCTTTCAGCATCTCCCTCAATAAATGCCAATCCGGATCGACCAAACTCTGCATCGGACTGCTTCACGAGTAAAGGTTGATTCTCAACTCCTAAAAAACGCTTATCTGTAAATCTTTCTGAGAGTAGAGACAGATAGACTCCATTTCCACTGCCAAGCTCTAAAATATTCTGCGCCCCTGTCCACCACCCTTTTTGAGACAGCCACTGCTCGTCCTGGGTAATATAGAGATTTGCCTGTCCTCTTAGAAAGTAATTCCATAAGTCGGATGGCTCTGCTGCATGTAAAATCTCTTCACATGTCTTTTGGTCATATTCGAATAAGCGATCTAAGTGTGCTTCAGCTATCAACACGTGCGATGAAAATACAAAACAACTAAAGAACCAAAGAAATTTGCCCATATGCTGTTTCCTTATTTTTTCGCTTCCAAAAGGTCTTTCATATAAAGCTCCATTTGATAGTGAGGGACAGGATGCCAGCTGGCGATAAATTCTCCAACTATCTTAAAGCCGACCTTTTCGTATACGTGAATGGCGCGCGTATTGCTCGCCTCGGGATCTATCAAGACCTTTTCTACGTGCGGGAACTGGCTGATCAAGAATTCGCGAATCAGGGGTACCGCAAGCCCTTTGCCTAAATAGCTGGGATCGCAAATAAACACATCCAATGTAGTGGCGTCCTCTCCTTCGGGTGAAGTAATCAGAAACGCAAAAGGAGTCTCTTCATCGTATCCAATCCAGTAGGTAGTACTCGTTGCCCCTTGAAAAAACTTTTCCAAGCCATTTAAGGTGTTCTGCAGACCAACACCATGGATCCATTCTTTTACATGGCCCTGCCCTAACCATCGAATAATCTGTGGCAATTGCCCAGGCTTCGCATGTTTGAAAGTAAACCGGAATTTGCGCGGATTCATATAGTGACAAATAAGACATGGGCTGGTTTACGAGCTTAATATGGTTAAAGCATTTTTCTCAATGGGCTGAAACGGCCACCTTAGGGGTATGGATTATCCGCTCCACTTCGCTCTGTACACGACAAAAATTAGTTGCGTATAGTTTGACCGCGAAGCGGTTAAGTGATCAACTTTTTTGTCGTGTACAGAGTCCACTTCGAGAATTTTAAGAACATCGCCTTCAATGTCAGTATTTTACAGTAGCTGTGCATTTTTTTTATGCAGAGTGCTGCACAGTAAATTGCATAGCTATGCATATTTCTTCCGCATCGCGGTAGCGATTGAAAGAACTTAGCCCCGCGTGCAGAGGAAGTCCGGAAGGCCTGCATTGGTCTGAATATGTCTTACGTAAGTGTTCACCTCTCGACAAAGGAGGGAGGTGGACATTTACCTTTGGTGTGCAGGGCGATTTCACTCTTGTGCTACTTTTTATCTTTTGAATTTTTGATTATTGGCAATATAGGAGGTAGATAATTTTCATTAGAGATTATTTTTTTCTGAGTTTTTTCCTCTACTCCAGTCGTGCCTTTTTTGCGATACCACCACCTGTTTTTGCGGCAGTTTTATTTTCGACCATGCCAGTGGCATCAATACTTTCAGCTATTTGCCCTAGATAGCTCCGCCAGAGCGGTAAAGATTAGCTCGGCTTCGCTCATGTGATCGCGCAGATTTTGGGTCTTCAATCATTGCCCTTTGGCGATCAATATCTAAAAACAACGATGGTAGGAGTTTTTATCGAACAAATGACAGGTTAAACCACTTCGATTGTGAAAATAGTTGTCCTTCATTCGGGCTCAAAGCTTTTTACAAGCGAGTTCAGTCAGCCAGGAGAGAAATTCTACGTAGCGCCGCTAAAAAGAACGGCAAATAGGAATTTGATTCATATCAACTTCAAACGAGGTTATGTGATGAAAAATGCAACATCTTTCCTAAAAGACACTGAAGCTGCCATTCGATATGGAGTAAGTCGTCCAACTATTTGGCGATGGACTAAGAATGGCAAATTTCCAAAGCCGGTTAAGCTGGGCGGGGGGTCTACCCGTTGGCGTTGTTCAGATTTAGAGACGTGGGAACAACTCCAAATGCAAAATATCGCATCCAGCGACGCAAACTCTTAACCGGATTCACGATATGTCAAAACTTCCATATTCCTTTCTTGCCATCCCGCATGAGTTTTTGACTGAGGATTTCTTAAGAGATCCTGTCATGATGCGCTTTATTGTTTGGATGATTAAACGGATTTCGCCTGATCCTACCTTAGTTCCCTTAAAAGGCAAGGGCCAGCAGCTACTGCTTGAGCCATTTGAGTTTATGTTTGGCAGGGAAAAATGCGCTATAGCTACTGGCATGTCTCTTAAAAATGTGTATACAAGGCTGAAGCAGTTAACTGGCCTTGGATATTTGAAGAAAGTGGACAGCAAAAGTTCCAGCACATATTCAGTCTTTGCTCTGGAGGTAAAAACTCTTCGGCAAAACGTTAATGGACAGGAAAATGAACTGCATTTGGGACAGCAGATTGAGCAGCGAACTGGGCACAATCTAGAAACTAAGAACAAAGATCTTAGAAAGAAAAAAGAGACGTTTAGCGCTATCACACCGTGTGTCGATAGATCGCCTTTTTCTGAAAAGCAGAAAACCGATCTTCAAGGACTTCTTGGATATTGCCTAGAAAAAGATCTTCGAATTTCAGAACGTGCTTTGCGTAGATGGGTTCGTCTCTATGAATCTGAACGCATAACAGATCATCTCTTATTGCTGCTCCAAGACATCGATAGAATTAAAAAACCGGAGGCTTGGATGGAAATGGCTTTGAAAGCGAACTACTCCAAGCAAAAAGACAACATCAAAGAAAATCGACTTTTCATAGAGGATTTTGTACGAAGAAATAATTGGCACAACATCAAAATCACCCAGTCTTACTGTACTCATTCTTCCTCTGGCAAAGATTATTCATTCAAATTGCCTCCAGACGATTTCAGAGCAATGTTGATCGGCTGTTATGAGCAACACTGTGAAAATTAGGAAGGAAGCCATGGAAGCAGAGGCCAAAATTCCTGAAAATTCAGGAAAAATACAGGTGAAAGGGAAATACAAGAAGGGATGCTCTGGGAATCCGAATGGCAAGCCAAAAGGTGCCCGTAATAAGTCAACTTTAGCAGCGGAAGCCTTGTTAGAAGGTTCTTTGGAAAAAATCTGTAAGAAGGTCGAGGAAGAAGCTTTGAATGGCAATATGCAGGCGGCGAAGATGATCTTGGAAAGGTTTTTGCCTCCTAGAAAAGATCGAACCATCGAAATTGCCCTTCCTCCAATAAACACGTTCGATGATGTGCTCAATGCTATTGGATTTATCGTCAATGCAGTAGGGCAAGGAAAGATCACTCCTTCTGAAGGAGAATTGCTTGCGAGAACTGTAGAAAGCTATGCAAAAGCTTTGGAGACTTGTGAATTTGAATCCAGGCTAAAGACGGTAGAGGAAAACCTAAAAAGTGGAAGCAAAATATGAAACTGGCAAATAGGAAACGAATAGAAGAGCTGGAAAAGGTTTGTAAACCAGATAAGAAAAGGCCTTCTTATGCTTTGGTCATATACGATGGAGACATTCACGATCAGATCGAGACACTTGAAGTCGATGCCGATTTTGTCGTGTGTTTGCCTGATAACGGAAGAGGTGATCTAGGGGAAGAAATACCGAAAGGAGGATACAAGATATTTTGGGACTGAGTTCGAGCTTTAAACTCGGTGGTCGGAAAGGTCAAAAATGTGATATACTTCCGAGCAGGTGAAGGATCTAAGCTGACTTGCATGAGTGAGGATCTAAAAGAGAGTGTGTTGTGAGCTATAATTGAGCTCTATGCCAGCTCAGTGAAGTTAAAAAAATTAGGAATCTAAAACATGCTACCTGTTGCTCATAATATCGAAATGGTCAGCCACGTTCTGCCAGATCTACAGCAGGCTGTTGGTTTTCAGCGCAGCTCTAATTTAGATAGTCGTGAAAGAGGAGCCGTTTATACACGTCAAGAAATTGTGGAATTTATTCTTGACCTCGTCGGGTATGATCCTCAAAAAGTATTAGAAACTGAACGATTGCTAGAACCGGCTTATGGGGAAGGTAGTTTTCTTATACCTGCGGTCAAACGACTTTTGCAATCAAGCAAAAAAGTTCAAGTTGAAGATCGCAGATCTATCTATGAACGATTAAGAAATTCAATACGTGCAGTAGAAGTGCATCCGCAATCTTTTGAGATTACTAAAAATAAGCTTTTGGATCTATTGATCCAAGATGGAGTATCACAACAAGATGCTGAGAAATTGCTGAAAGATTGGTTAATCCAAGGAGATTTCTTACTGGCAGAGTTGCCATTTGATTTTAATTTTGTGATTGGGAATCCTCCATACATTCGTCAGGAATTACTTTCGTCAGATGTTTTATCAGAATATCGTCGAAAGTATAAAACAATGTTTGATCGCGCTGATATTTATGTGGCGTTTATTGAAAAGTCTCTAAGCAGTCTTGCTTCAAAGGGACAGTGTGGGATGATCTGTTCTGATCGTTGGATGAAAAATCGCTATGGAGGCCCTCTCCGAGATCTTGTTTCTAATAATTTTCATTTGCGAGTTTATGTGGATATGACTGATTCGATTGCATTTGATTCAGAAGTAACTGCTTATCCAGCTATTACAGTAATAGCTAACGATCAAGGTTCGATTACAGCTATTGCTTCTAATCCTAAAATCGAATCAGAGGGTCTCAAAACTCTTGCTCAAAGCTTAATTAGTCAAATAGATTTAAATGACGATAGAACTCGTGTTATTAGAGGAGTTTGTAAAGGTGCTGAGCCGTGGATTTTTGGGTCTGTTGAAACATTAACTTTTGTAAGACGCCTCGAAAATCAATTTCCTCTGCTGGAGGAAACTGGATGTAAAGTAGGAATTGGGGTAGCTACAGGAGCTGATGATGTATACATTGCTCCTATGCAAGACCTTGATATAGAAGATAGTCGAAAAATTCCACTTATCATGACTGGCGATATCAATAATGGACAAATAATTTGGTCAGGCCATGGTGTTGTCAATCCCTATCTTGATGAAGGAGGATTGGTTCATCTAGAGGACTATCCTAAATTAAAGGTGTATCTTGAAGCTCAAAAGCCTAGAATTTCTCGCAGACACGTGGCAACTAAAGATCCAATTCGATGGTATCGAACTATTGATCGAATAAACCCTTCGCTTACATGTAAACAGAAGCTATTAATACCTGACATTAGTGGAAAAGCTCAGATAATATATGAATCCGGTCAGTTTTATCCCCACCATAATCTATACTATATTGTCTCTGATAATTGGGATCTGCAAGTGCTGCAAGGAATTCTTTTGTCGGGAATTGCTCATCTCTTTGTAGAAGCTTATTCAACGCAGATGAGAGGAAAATATTTACGATTCCAGGCTCAATATCTGCGTCGCATTAGAATTCCATATTGGGAGAATCTATCCAGTATTCAAAAGGCATTACTTTCCGATGCTGCGAAACAACAAAATCCAGCTATATGCGATGAAGTAATCGCAGAGCTATATCATTTATCAGAAAATGAAATGGCGATTCTTCGAAGCAAAAGAGGTTTTAATGTCCCTTAATCTGGCTCAATATGAACTACTGACCGTTCAAGCCGTAAAACATTTTTGGAATAGTCGTCATAGCTCTAAAGATCGACAAGTACAGACAGGGAAAATTGATCAGGGATCAAGAGGAGCTGTAACTTCAGGAGCAAACATGAACGGTTTTGTCGATCTTGTTCATAAGTTAGCAACCGCTAATGGAATGCCTGATGCAAGCATCATTCGAAATGGCCATCTGATGACTTTACCGGGGTATTTTAGACCAACAAAACGTTGGGATTTGCTTCTCATACATAAAGGGGTATTAGTTGCGGCTGTTGAATTAAAATCCCAAGTTGGATCTCTGGGAAATAATTTTAATAATCGTGCAGAGGAAGCGATTGGGACATCACATGATTTTTGGGTGGCTTATCGAGAAGGAGCGTTTGGTGAATCTCCCAAACCTTTTGTTGGATGGTTAATGCTTTTGGAAGACTGTCCCAAATCAAGAGCTCCTGTAAATGATCGATCTCCTCACTTTCCACTTTTCAAAGAATTTAAAGGGGCCTCTTACGCAGACAGATACGATATTCTTTGTAAAAAATTAGTTCGGGAGCAGTTGTATTCTTCTGCATGCTTGATGTTATCTTCCATCTCAGGAAGAGAAGATGGTGCTTGGACCTGCTTAAGCGAGATGACTCACTTGAAATCATTTGTAACCGAGCTAGCTGCTCATATTGCCAATGTATCAACACGACAAAGCATGGAATAAATTTAAAATTCGATGGCTACTCAAAGGGCTTGCTGGCGTCTGAAATCAGTTGCTAGAAGCCTTGGTTCAGTCAGAAATTGATTCATTAAGTACTGGAAATCCAATATAAAAAGACGCAGCCGCTTCATTTTTCATTTTTTGATCGATCTCCATACGGACCCCTTGAGGGTCGTGTTTGAGACAAGCTGAAAGAATTTTGGTTGACGCTGGGCGATTAGCAAACCAGATTTTTTTATCGCGATAACCATGTGCCTCGATTATTGAACAGGCGATTATACGAGCGTGAGAAGGCAGCAGGCGTGACGCCAAGAAAGCCCAATCCAAATCAAGCATATCCTCTCCAGATCTGATGATTAGAGGATCGCAAACAAGGCATAATGCAATGTTTTCTACAACAGGCCAACGATCTGAGTTTAATTTAATCCAAGCGCTTAAAAAAGCTAAGGCTTCGGCGCGATACTCTGAACATTTCGATAGTTCATCTAATAACTCCAAAAAAACTGCATCAGATAGTAGCCGTTCCCACTTAACATGGGAAATCCACTTTAAAGGCAAGTTCAATGCTGCGCTGCTTTTTAAAAGGCGGGTTATGCGTTTAGCTCCTCGATCTCCTTTTGAAACGCGATGAGTTAACTCCACGAGAAAAGCAGCGCAGCACAGATTGTTCCCCTCGCATCCATCAATGAGGTCTTCTACAATTTCTTGTCCTACTACATGGCAGTACCCCAAGAGATACCCAGCAATAATACTTTCATCTTGTCCGCGGTCTGGAGCTTTGAGCATTAATGAAAACAAGCTGCCATCCTTATCCAATTGCCCGATCTCTATACCTAGAGACATGGGGCCAAAAGATTTTCCACTCGTTAGCCAATGCCACATTTTCCATAGCAGAGATGGAGTGTGCAATAAATCAGACGCACATTTTTGAAGAGCTTTGGATGGTGGATTTTCAAAATATTCAGTTTTGAACATAAGAAATCTCAGGCGAGATTCTGGTGATGGGTTTTGGAGTTGATCGAATGCTTTTTGAGCACTTTTAAATACAGGATGACTTTTGTGTTTAATGGCAGATTTATTCAGAAAAGTTTCAATTTCGAGTTCTAAATTTTCTGATTCAAAAATATCAGATTGAAAGAGCTCTTTTATGAATTCAATATATGCCTGCTGCGTAGTCTGGACTAGTATTAACCATATATAAGTTCTGGCTGCTCGAAAAAATTCCTTCTCATATCCAGAAATCCGTTCTGTTGCCATTTTAGCAAGACGAGTTAATGCAAGCGCAGGGGGGGCGTAGTACTCACTAGGGCGGGGCTCCCATTCAGGTTCATTTGCTCGTTCGGTTAATGAATTGCCCTCGACTCTGGTAACATTACGTTCTCCCGCTTGGGTTAAAGCTCGAATTACGAGTTTTCGATATTTATCTCCTTGCTTAAGAAGACTATCTAGCACAGGCAACCGTTCGTTGTAAGGTCTTGATGTCCCTCCCAAGAAAGGAGAGAAAGATAAAAGAAACAAATTCGTAGCACGCTCATCATGGTCTTTTTCAATCTCTACAAGAGAAGCGAGAGCTAAAATTGAATCATCAAAAGTTTCAGTGTTTTTGATAAAATTTTCTAGAGTCCAGATCAATTCTGCTTTAGCTTTTGATGATAATCTGGAAAGAATTTCATACGAGGCGTTTTCCAGTTCTTTTCGGATTTGACAAAGCGCTTTAATAGGGTCAGCCACCGCTAAACATGACCACTGGAACATGTTATTTTCAGTCATAAGGTCGGATAGGGAGGAAAATCGATAAAGCGCCTTTTTGGCGTACTCATTAGCAACGCCTTCACCTGCTGCCACAATTTTCCAACGGGCGTAAAATCTAGTTGAGGCATCTAAGGACAATTTATCGCCTAATTTGCTAATGAGGTCTCCCCAAGATTCCCAAGCTTGTTGAGCAAGAAAAACAGCTAATGGAGGAGGTGATATGTGTCGAAAATCTCCAGAAAGGGGGGCTATCCCAAAATCTTCGTCAAATTGGCATACCGTCACCTTGACATCGGCTAGGTTTAGACCCAAGTGTTCCACAACTATCTGTAGTTCTTCTGCATGTATTCCTTTCCATCCTAAGGATTCAAATAAAGCTACAGCAAGCAGTGGCGCGTAATTTTTCCTGTCACCTAGCATGATTTGCATGAATCGCTTCTGAGAGTATACAGAATCTGCAGTGATGAGATTGGGATTTTCAAGGATGGATTTTCCGAAAAAGAAAAGCAGGCGAACAAATCCTGCAGAAAGATTTACGATATATTTTCGGTGATCCCTCAACATTTTAGGAAATAATTCTTTTAAAAATCTTTCAGAAGAAGCTTTGTCGAGAGGAGTTAATTCAATAGATCTTAATCCCTCATGAAGAACTTCCTGTTTTTTGTTTCCTATGGTGATAAGTCGTATACGGTCCTTTGCAAGTCCTACATAATCGCTAAGAACGAGGATCTCTTTTTCCGACAGATTCTCAATCACAAGGAGCAGCCTAATGGTAGTGATGTCACGAACCAGGGACAGTAATTCAAGAGCTACGGAAAGATTTCCATCCCCTATATAAATAACGTCTTCTGTCCAGGCGGTCAAGCGACATAGTTCCAAAGCCAACCTTGTTTTTCCTGTTCCAGGTAAGCCATATATGTGTACGTGCCAAGTTTGATCTACGTATAAAAGCTCTTGGCGAACTTGACGAAGTGTTTCCAGAATACTGTCTGTTTGAACAAAGGGGCCATTGTGCCGCTGAGCATTGGACCACAGCTGCAGTGAAATTAATCCTTTAGGTGCGCCAAGTAAATCAGCAATAATTGCTGGATATTCGTTCACCCAAGTGGTGAGTTGCTCGCTTGTGTAAACCTCGATTTTATCGGTCGGCAACCCAAGCTCTTTAGCGGTTTTCAGAAGTTTTTTTAGACGAGATTCTCGCCCCTTGCTTCCATTAACCGAGCCGGATGCAACAACGACAAATCTTCCGCCAGATGCTAGTACTTCTTTTGGACGTTGTTTAGATGGTTCTTTAGTAAGCTTTGAAGGCTCTCCTTCTTTACCACTTTTGAATTGCCAACATGTTTCTATATTGCCAAGCCATATTGATGATTTTTTAGGAGCGGGGGTGAATCCGTCTTGACCATCATCGGGTGCTTTTATCTGTGCATTAACAACGACTGAAGAGACATCTGCCTCAAATCGATAAGCTTCCCCTAGAAAAAGACGATGCATTAATTTATTCAAATTTTCGTCATCGAGCGTGCTTATAAGCTTTGCTGTTACTTGTAGGGGCATAAAACTCCGCTAGTGGATGTGAATAGTTCACCACCTATCCACCACCTTGGAGAAAATAGATAGTTGGTGAAGTGTGAAGGCTGATCGTAACTAACTAAGAAAAAAGAATCTGGGTGAGAGGATTCGAACCTCCGACCCCTAACACCCCATGCTAGTGCGCTAGCCAAGCTGCGCTACACCCAGATATAGATTAGATAGAAGAAAGGCCTTCGAACTGGAATTCTGCCTTGCGGAATTCGTTCAGCCCGATTTTAGCGCATTCTTCGATGATTTTTTCCAGGATATCACCGGCGTGGACTTCTGCGGCAGCGATATCTACGGAGATAGAAGCGGAGAAATTCACCCCACCACGCACGCCCTTCACTTTGAAGTTAGCGTAGATGGCTTCCTTTTTTTTAGAGATGTTCTTGAAGCGGATGAGGTTGTTTTCCATTAAATCTTTCATCGGATCTCTCTGAAAATGAGAAAAATCCTACAATTTAGGAACCCTTGATGTCAAGTGCCATTCCCTGAGAGTTTTATTTAGGTTAGAGCTGGTATGGAGTGCGCGCGACTTGTCACACCTTTGGTCGCCGCTTTGTTAGACATCGACTTGGCGATGCCCACCCCGCGCGTCAAGCCGCGCGGAAGAAAAGCGGCGCCAGGTCGCGCGCACTCCAAAAAAGAGTTGCCTCGCTTCGGCGGTGCTCTCGGGGATTGAGTAAATCTGGGCCATCGAGCACAATTGTCAAAAAGGTAGGATTCTATGTTAAAGCTGGAAAAGAGTTGGCATGCCCTTTTAAAAAATGAGATTGCTCAGCCTTATATTCAAGAGTTAAAGAGTTTTTTAGCGCAGGAAAAAGCTTCCGGCCAGACCATTTATCCGCCCGAGCCTCTTATTTTTCATGCCTTTGCTCGTACGCCCTTAGAGAAAGTCAAGGTCGTCATCATGGGGCAAGATCCCTATCACGGCGAGGGGCAAGCGCATGGCCTCTCTTTCAGCGTTCCTTGCGGGATCTCTTCACCCCCATCGCTTAAAAATATCTTTCGCGAGCTTGCCGATGATCTCGGCGTACCCGCGCCGCGCTCGGGGTGTTTAGAAGCTTGGGCAGAGCAAGGCGTCCTGTTATTGAATGCTTCCCTTACCGTACGCGCCGGCCAGCCGCAGTCGCATGCTGGAAAGGGCTGGGAACGCTTTACAGACACTGTGATCGCAAAACTCGCGGAGCGCGAGCAGCCGGTCGTTTTTCTTTTATGGGGCAAATCAGCGCAAGATAAATGCGCTAAAATCCTGGGGATCCAAGGGCAGGCTGGCGATAGGCATCTGGTTTTAACCGCCGCTCATCCTTCTCCTTATTCGGCATCTCAAGGTTTTTTTGGCTGCCGTCATTTTTCCAAGTCCAATGAGGCTTTGAGGAAATGGGGCGAGACTCCGATTAACTGGAGCCTGCCTGCGTGATGGAATTGCCCACTCCCATTCGGGAAGCGATCGATGCGGAGCTCTCTAAAGTAAAGTTAGCCGATCTGGAAAGAGCGTTTGTTTCTCTTTCCAATGCCTATCGCAGCGGTGAAAAAAAAACGAAACATCTGATCAAGAGCGAACTCGAGCGCCTTCTTTATCTAACGACCCGTTTGCCAGCGACCTATGCAGCCCTTTGTCATGTTATTGATTATTTTCAACGTGTTGCAGGCCATGTAGCGGGTGGCAGCCTTCTTGATGTCGGATCTGGGCCGGGCACGTTTTTTCTAGCTGCCGGCCAGTCGCAATTTCCCTTCGCCAAAGCCACCTTCATCGAAAAAGATGCCGCCTGGCGCACCTGGGGAGAGAAACTGATAAAAGCGGTTCAGCCGGTATGTCCAGTTACCTGGTGCTTTGAAGACATCGAAAAAATGACCAGCATGTCCCCGCATGACAGTGTCGTGATGTCGTATTCGCTTGGAGAATTGCTGCCGGAGATGCGGCTAAAAATAGTAGAAAAATGTTGGGGATGGACTAGCCGTTATCTTTTTCTGATTGAACCTGGCACCCCAGCGGGTTTTAGCCGTATCCGAGAAGCGCGCGCTTTTCTATTAGAGCAAGGAGCTAATGTCGTAGCGCCCTGCCCCCATTCCATGCCTTGTCCCATGCCAGCTAACGATTGGTGCCATTTTTCCGCACGGCTTCCGCGCACCTCGCTGCACCGCCGTGTAAAAGGGGGGGATCTTGGCTATGAGGATGAAAAATTTTCCTACGTGATTTTTTCCCGCGAACCTTGTTCTTTGCCAGATGCGCGCATTGTGCGCAGGCCGCAAAGAAACAAGGGGCACGTCTGCCTGCAGCTCTGCCGCCAGGGCAAACTCGAAGAAAAGATTTTCTCTAAAAAACAGGGGGAGCTTTATCGAGAGGCTTGCCGCAAGGAGTGGGGAGATAGTGTCGACTTATGAATATTTTACTTCTAACTACTATAAATATTAAGCTGTATTACTAAACAATTAGTGATTTATCGTTTAGTTTTAAATACCTCTAATTAAATCATTTTAGTTCTGATTTATATCTATTTCGGTTATAATAATCGCGTATCATTCTATTAATGTAAGGTCACATGGCGTACGATGTTTTTTTGCAGGTAATGAGTCAGTTGAGCGGACAAAAACGGGCGCGCTTCGTCATGGATGGACAAACTATTTTTATCGATCGTCTGCAAAAAAGAAGCCAAGACAAGCTTCAAGAAACTCGTTGGTCGCTTTCAACAAAAGTATTTGATGGAAATGGCTATCTGCCCCCTTCTGTTCGCGATTGCGTCTCTTCTTCTGGAGTTTTACGTTGGCAGGAAAAAGGTGCGACCTTACGGCTCGATCCCATTTCAAAAAGCGTCTTTCTCGTACACGAAATCGACGCGGCAAACCGTTATCTGTCTTTCCGCTATTATCTGCGTGATTTCTCTACGTTAGCCCAAGAATGGCGCACGCTTTTCGACGACCTCTCTTCCGGCGATCTTCGCCACACTTCTTGCTAGAAGACAGTGCAATCTCGTAAACTGAAGACAGACTGCTACGTTGGCTTTCCATGTCTTTGGTTTCTTTTCGCCGCATACTTCCGTTCGCTATTGTAGTTTTTCTCGCCTATGTAGGTTTTTCGCTCCCGCTTCCCCTTTTTCCGGAGCTTTTTCTCGATCCGCAACATTCCATACTCCCTGCATCGTATTCGATCGGGGTCAAGACGGTGATCCTGGGCGTTGTCATGGCCAGCTTTCCTTTGGGACAGTTTTTGGGCGCTCCTTTTTTGGGGCGGATGTCGGATACGTGGGGGAGAAAAAAAATCATCCTCCTCTCTTTATTCGGCACTACTCTCGGTTACACATGCACAGGCCTTGCCGTTCAGATGCACAGCGTGGCAGGGATTTTCTTTTGTCTGATGTTCAGCGGATTTTGCGAAGGGAATATTGCGATTGCCCAAGCAGTCATCGCGGATTTAGAAGAGGGCGCCAGCCGTACGACATCCTTTGGATGGCTGAACATGTTCATCAGCTTTGGGTTCATCGTAGGCCCCTTGCTTGGGGGACAATTAGTGCAGCCCCATTTAGTGGGCTGGACCGCCTATGCGATGCCCTTTTATGCTGCATCGGTCATGACCTTGCTAGGCATTGCAATTATCCATTTTTTCGCGAAGGAAACTCGGGTGGCCATGCGGGAAAAAATTGCGCGGCGCTCCTTATGGCAAGTATGGGGGCATCCTTCTTTGCAACGGTTATTCCTGATCAACTTCTTTTTGTGGATGGGGATTTTCTTATACTGGCGATATCTGCCCGTTTTTTTGGAACGCTTCTTTGCCTTTCGCGCGGCGCAGCAATCGTACGTACTGATCTATGATTCGTTGATTATAGCCTTGGCGATCCCCTTTATCGTAGGGCCGCTCGCGCGCAGAACAAGCTCTGCGAAGGCGGCCGGGTGGGGCGGCTTGTTTCTTGCTTTGACTCTTGTCATCGTCGTTCTGCCGCGTTTCCCAGAAGCTTTGTTTTTCACGATTCCGCCGATAGGCATCGGTCTGGCGATTGTGATGACGAATTCCACCTCGATGGTTTCGAACGCCGCTTCTGCGAACATGCAAGGATTAGCGATGGGGAGTTTGGCCGCTTTGCAGGTTCTTGCAGAAGTGATTACGACAGCAGGCGGGGGTTTTGTCGCGGGCGGGCATCCGGCTTTTCCCCTTTTTCTCGGGGCTTTGCTTCTCTCTATCGGTTCTGTTATCGTGTTGTATGAGTTAAAGCGAGGTAAGTTATGAAAAAAATCCAAGGTTCCATCGTCGCTATCGTGACGCCATTTACCGTAAGCGGCGAAATCGATATCCCCGCCTTGCGCGGCCTAGTCGACATGCATCTTGCGGAAGGCACAGACGCCATTGTCTGCTGCGGATCGACCGGCGAAGCATCGACGCTGGATGAAGAGGAAAAGGTCCGCGTGTACCGCGAAACTATCGAACGTGCCCAGGGCCGTATTCCTGTCATTGCAGGTGTATTTTCCAATTGCACAAGGACTGCAAAAAGGATAACCCATGCGGCAAAAGCTTGCGGCGCTGATGCATGCTTGGTGATCGTCCCCTATTTCAACCGTCCCACTCTTGAGGGCCTCAAAGGACATGTTGCGGAGATCGCCGATGTCGGATTGCCGATGATTTTTTACAATCATCCCTCGCGCACGTCCCTGCATCTATCCATCGAGCACCTTGTTGAAATTTGTGAGAACCCCATGATCTCTGCGATCAAAGAGGGATCGTGCGATCTCAATATCGTCCAGCAATTCATGCGTTTTTCCGATAAGCCTCTTTTCTCCGGCGATGATATTTTGGCTTTGCCCCAGATGGCAGCGGGCGCTTCCGGCGTCATTTCGATTGTCGCCAATGTCATCCCCCGTCTATGGCACGATTTCACACGAGCGAACCTAGACTGCGATATCCAGAAGGCCCGTACCTTGTACGCGCAGGCTGCCGACCTTTGCCATGCCCTTATCCTCGAGACCAATCCTCAGTGCGTGAAATATGCGCTTAGCCTTATGGGGAAATGCGAACCGGCCATGCGCCTTCCTATGGTCGTGCCGCGCGAAAAGACACGAGATGATATTCGCAATGTTATGGAGAAGATGGGACTTGGACTTACACTTCGACAGAAGGCGCATACGCCGGAAGAGACGTGTAGCGTTTAAGAAGAGGTTTGACGTCGTTTTCTAAGAACTGGGCGACTTGGGAAGGAGCGCAGCCGGCCATCAAGCTTTCAGATTGGATCGCCTCGATTTCTTGCCTAGTCAGGCCCAGTTTGCTGTCCTGGATCAGCCTTGTGAGAAAGAACTCTTTTTTAAGAGCCGCCGGTTCTTGGCTGAGCGCTAGACTGACTTCCCGCAAATAGTGGTGGATCTTCTGGCGGTCTTTACCCTTGTGCACAGCAGCCATCAAAAGAGGCTCCATCGAGAAAGAAGGGAGCTCTTCCTCTAAATGCTCGCGGATTGCGTTCTCATTGACCTCCATCCCCCCTGCGATAGTAATGACAAGCTGCAAAACGCCATCTATGGCGAGGAAAGCTTCAGGAATCGCCAACCTGCGACCCGCCGAGTCGTCAAGCGATCTTTCCAGCCATTGCGTCGCCGCCGTATAAGCGGGATTTTCCTGCAGAGAAATGACAAAGCGGGAGAGCGAACAGACTCTTTCGCACAGCATGGGGTTGCGCTTATAGGGCATCGCAGACGAGCCGACCTGCTCTTTGCCAAAAGGTTCCATGACCTCCTTCAAGTGCGCAAGAAGTCGCATATCTGTCGCAAATTTGTGACTGGTCGCGGCTATGCCTCCCAAAATGCTGAAGATCTGCATATCAAGCTTACGCGTATACGTTTGCCCCGCGATCGGGAGGACGTGCGTGAAGCCCATCTCTTTGGCTACAAGAGTTTCTAAATGCCGCACCTTTTTTTCGTCGCCCTGGAAAAGAGCAAGGAAAGAAGCTTGCGTGCCGGTTGCCCCTTTGACGCCAAGAAAAGGAAAATGCCCAAGGCGGTGTTCTAAATCGTGCAGGTCAATAACAAAGTCCTGCAGCCATAAGCAGGCCCGTTTTCCTACCGTCGTCGGCTGGGCGGGCTGGAAATGCGTATAGCTCGCTGTTGCGAGCTTGGCGTAACGCTCTGCAAAAGCGGAGAGATGGCGGATGACCTGTACTAGTTGATGCCGCAATAAACTAAGCCCCTCGCGCATTTGCAAAAGATCGGTGTTGTCGGTGACATAACAGGACGTTGCACCCAGATGAATAATGTCGGCTGCTTCAGGCGCTTGTTCGGCAAACGTTTTGATATGGGCCATGACATCGTGGCGGGTACTTCTCTCCCAGCTTGCCGCTTTTTCCCAATCGATATGGGCGCACGCTTTTTCCATAGCGGCGATCTGGTCGTCCCTGATATTGAGGCCCGACAATCTTTCGGCCCTCGCCAGCGCGATCCAGAGTTTGCGCCATGTCAAGTGCTTAAAGGCAGGTGAGAAAAGATGGCTCATCGCCTCGCTAGCATAGCGTGTAGAGAGCGGGGTCTCATATCTGCTTGGATCTGGACTCATGACAGGAGCCTTCGTTGAAGAGCTTGGAGGATAGTGCGGAGTTGCTCTCTTTGCTTAAGGCTTGGGCTTTGCGGGGAGGATGCCAACTGCTGCTCGATTTTTTGCATCGTGCGGATGGCCTGCTCGAAAGCATCGGAGGAGCGTTTATCGCCTTTGGCAAGAGGAAAAGATTCCCGGATCGCACTTAGCAATTCCTGCTTCGACTGCCCGGCGTAATTGCGGATGATCTCTTCTTTCTTGGGAAGCGTTCCTTGGCGGCTGGCGAGGATGTAGGCGGCCTGTTTAGGCATTTCGTCGAGCTTGATCGAAAGAACTTGCGGAAGGGCTTGAAAGAGTTCGTAGTACTGTAAAAAGTTATACGGCGTTTGCCTGTTGCCATAAGCTGCAATTAGCCACGAGGTGAAGGCACCGTCGCGGTATTTTTTCAGAAGGTCTTGGGCTCTTTTGATCCGCTCGCCATGCAAGATGGCCGCTTGTGAATTGATGGCGCGCACTTCGGCAGTGATATCGCATAGCTGCTGCAAGTCGGGAGAGATATCTTCACCTTCCTGCCGGTGATCTTCCAATAAGGTGGAAAGCTTGGTTCGCTCAGTAGTAGAGAGTGCTGTTACGCGAAATACCCCCGCGAAACTCGAAAGAGTTCCGGCATTGGACATTTCGGCAAGGCCCGTCATTTTAGATACTTTTGACGTGGCGCTCTTCAATCTTTCTGTCAGGAACGTATTGACTTTCGTCATGCTCGCGCTCGGTACATTACGCCGCCAATACTAAACGATCGATCTTCGCGGAGCAAGTATCTTGTAACCTAAGGAAGACCTGGAGATCTTTTCTTCTAGGAGTCATTGCGAAATTCCGAAAAGAGCAGGCTCAGCATCTCTTATATGGAGTGCGGCGACCTGGCGCCGCTTTTTTTCCGTGCGACCTGGCGCACGATGGACACGTCCAAGCCGATGTCTAACAAAGCCGCGCTAGGTCGCCGCACTCCATATAAGAGATGCCGCGATTGCTTAAGTTAAAGCCTACGCTACATGCGGGCGAGGAATTCTTCGGCGAGGGCGCGGTAGTCTACGGCGGCACGGCTTTTTGCGGCGGTGTCAAAGACGGGGCGTCCGTAGATGGAGGCTTCGTGGACGGCGGTGTCTCTACGGATTTTGGCTTCGAGTGTTTTGCCGGGGAAAGCGCCTTCGATCACGTCGATGAAGGTGTGGTTGCTTTTACCGCGCGCATTCCAGAAGGAAAGGGCCACACCTAAGATGACAAAGGGGTGGCGCTCGGCGATGTTGTTCATAAAGAGGCTGAGGCGTTGCAATCCTTTCACGCTGTAAAATTCGGGAGTTGCGCACACGAGGGCTTCTGTCGCGGCGATGAGCGCAGATTCTGTCAGCCAGCAAAGCGATGGCGGGGTGTCGATGATGGTATAATCATAAGAGAGTCCCCGCAAGAGGTCTTTGAGCCTTTCGTGCGAATAGCGGTCGGCGGCCAAAGCCCCTGTCACTTCGACGCGCTCAAGCCACGTATCGGCTGGTATCAGATCGAGATTTTTCACAGGAGAGGACAAGATGACGTCTTGAATGCTTTTGGTGCCTTGCAAGACGGGCGCCAGGCTGTCCTGTTCGTCGGGATCGAACCCTAAGCCTGTCGTGAGATTGGCTTGGGAATCAAAATCGATGAGCAAAACTTTCTTCTTATGAAATTTCGCTAAGGCGGCTCCTAGGTGCAAGGCGGTGGAGGTTTTTGCGGTTCCCCCTTTAAAGCTGCTGATGGCAATTGTTTTCATATAGTTGGACTCACAGCGGCAACGGGTGAAGCAAAAGGTGAAGTCAGAGATCTAGTCTCGGACTCTTTTTTCACCGCATCGAGGAAGGTATCTAGAGAGATGCTTCCATGCACGACGTTGTCCCGTGTGCGTAAAGAGATATCACCTTTTTCCATCTCCTGATCGCCAACTGTCAGCATGTAGTTGTATTGCATGAGTTGGGCCGTGCGCACTTTTTTATTGACGGATTCGGCTGTTTCATCGACGTCGCAAACAAAACCCGCTTCGGTAATTTTACGGGCGACTTCGTGGGCATAGGGCGCATGCCTATCGGCTACCGTGATGACGCGCACCTGAGAAGGACTGAGCCAGAAGGGAAATCTGCCGACAAAGTGTTCGATGAGGATGCCCATGAAGCGTTCGATTGAACCGAATAGGGCGCGGTGCAGCATAACGGGACGTTTCATAAAGCCGTCCGCGTCCATGTACTCGAGTTTAAATTTTTCCGGCAGAGCCATGTCGAGTTGGACGGTACCGCATTGCCAGGATCTACCGAGCGCATCGCGAATGTGGATATCGATTTTAGGCCCATAGAAAGCGCCATCGCCTTCGTTGATTCGGTATTCCTTGCCCCATTCGTCAAGGGCGTCTTTTAAGCCGCGCGTTGCGATCTCCCAATCTTCATCGGTACCGATGCTATTGGCAGGACGGGTCGAAAGCTCAAGGCGAAGAGGCAGGCCGAAGGTTCCGTAAATGATTTCGACAAGCCGTAAAATACCGAGAATCTCAGCTTTAATAGAGGAAGGCTGCATGAAGAGATGGGCGTCGTCCTGGTGGAAGCCGCGGACACGGAAAAGTCCATTGAGCGCTCCAGAGGCTTCGTGGCGGTGGACATGGCCAATCTCTGCGACACGCAGGGGCAATTCGCGATAGCTGTGCGACTGTGAACGGAAATAGATCATACAGCCTGGACAATTCATCGGCTTTATAGCAAAACCTCGCCCCTCGATTTCAAATGCGTACATGTTTTGCCGATAGTGCTGCCAATGTCCGGAGAGCTGCCATAGTTCCTGGCTCATGAGTTGCGGGGTTTTGATTTCGACATAACCGGCTTCCTTGTGCAGTTCGCGCAAGAATGCAAGTAGGCGATTCCACACGATCATCCCCTTGGGGTGGATAAACGGCATGCCGGGGGCTTCTTCTTGCAGAGAAAAGAGATCGAGTTTAGGCCCGAGAATTTTGTGGTCCCGTTTTTTGGCCTCTTCCAACAGAAAAAGATAGTCTTTCAGCAGTTTTCGGTCGGGGAAGGTGATGGCGTAGACGCGTGTCAGCATTTCGCGAGTTTGATCCGCTTTCCAGTACGCGCCGGAGGTTTTCAGAACTTTAAGGGCTTTGATTTTTCCTAAAGAGGAAAGATGGGGCCCTCTGCAAAGGTCGAAAAATTCGCCTTGTCTATAACCAGTCAGCGTGCTGTCTTCAAATCCTTCGATCAATTCGCACTTATAAGGATTGTTTTTGAAGGCGGCGAGCGCTTCGGCTTTATTTTTGAATTCGGAGCGTTCGGGCCGGTAGTTTTCCTGTACAATCGCTTGCATTTCTTTTTCGATTTTTTCAAAATCGGTATCCGAGATCGTAAGATTGGCAAAATCGTAATAGAAGCCTTGTTCGATGGGGGGGCCGATTGTCGGCTTAGCGTCCGGCCACAGCCGCAAAATAGCTTGAGCTAGCACGTGGGCCGAAGTGTGCCAGAAAATCTCCTTGCCTTCTGGCTCGTCGAAATGTAACAAATGTACTTCATCGCCATCGGAAAGAGGGGTGCTAAGATCGCAGATTTTGCCATTGCGTTTCACGGCAAGCCCTTGATCGGGGCCGCGTTGGTTCAGTTTTTCGGCAAGATCGCGGCCGCTGCTGCCTTCCGGCATTTCGATTGGCTGCTTATCGACATGAATAATCATAGTAGTGCCTCTGATTTAATAGAGAGATTGTAGTTTAGGAAGCTACTAAAGACAAAGTCAAAAAATATGGTGAATTTCCTTTCAGATGTCGCAAAGCGGCTGGCCCGCGAGGGAAAAAGGGATTGGTTAGGCGATCTGCTAGAGATCGACCGCGAGGCCCATCTTTCGGAGGCTATAGAAGCTTCCAAGATCCAGGATGCCGCCCTCTTTCGTGCCAGGCGCCGGGCGGT
>Ga0206803_1031_pt1 | contig 36066 bp, 32 predicted proteins | sample Alteio_BWOrgCont_61_FD_152909 | JGI IMG/M metagenome (GOLD analysis project Ga0206803, IMG submission 152909) | Enriched cells from forest soil in Barre Woods Harvard Forest LTER site, Petersham, Massachusetts, United States -... | ecosystem: Environmental > Terrestrial > Soil > Temperate forest >... | reverse complement strand
GGTGAATCGCATGTGGCAGCATTTCTTCGGAGTCGGGTTCGTCAAGACTTCGGAAGATTTCGGCGTGCAAAGCGAGTTTCCACTTCACGGACCACTGCTCGATTGGCTGGCCGTGGAATTCCGCGAACGTGGTTGGAGTATGAAGTCGCTCCACAAACTGATCGTCATGAGTGCGACCTATCGTCAATCCAGCCGCGTGACACCCGAACTTCGCGCTCGCGATCTGGAAAACCGGCTGTTTGCTCGCGCGTCCCGGTTCCGAATGCCATCTCTCATTCTTCGAGATTGGGCGCTGGCGGCATCGGGACTACTTGATCCTCGCATTGGGGGCGTCCCAGTTTATCCGTATCAACCAGATGCCGTCTGGGAAGCCTTGGCCATTACCAAGGAACGCGACTTCACCTATCCCGCCTCATCAGGCAACGATCTTTATCGCCGAAGCCTGTACACCTTCTGGCGCAGGACAGTCGGTCCGAACAACATGTTCGATGCCTCGAATCGACAGACGTGCCGAGTGAGGTTGGGAACGACCAGCACCCCGCTGCACGCGCTCACGACTCTGAACGACGTGACGTGGGTCGAAGCCGCGCGTGTTCTGGCGGAACACAGCATGAAATCGGAAGGGCATCTCGCCGGACGATTGACGTACGCGTTTCGCCGCGTGCTCGGCCGTCCGGTGACAGAATCCGACTTGAAGGCATTGCAGCGCGCGTATGAACGGCAGGAGACAATCTACAAGTCAAATCCAGATTCAGCCAAAGCATTACTGAGCGTTGGTGCCTTCAAACGGGATGAATCACTTGATCCGGCAGAACATGCGGCCCTGTCGGCGGTCTGCCTGGCCATTTTGAATCTGGATGAGGCATTGACCAGGGAATAGAAAATAGAATTTTTTTACAGCTGGCTGAGGGCCAACGGCTGAGGGCTAAGAGACGGATTGACCAGGGAATGGAAAACATCATTGATTTACAGGGCAGCGCGGACGGTTTGGAAAACCGTCCTACGGAAGCTCGCAACAGAATAGCAAATTGCGTGGTTGCTGAATTCATCAGAATTCAGGGGCGTTGATATCAGACTCCGAATTCTTACGATTCCGGCTACGAAGAATGGACTTACCCATGACAGACCCCTATCTCGAAAACATCGCCCGAGTGACTCGGCGGCAATTGTTTGGCTCGGCGGCCAGTGGAGTTGGGCTGGCAGCCCTGGCATCGCTGACAGGGACGTCGTCCGTCAACGCCAACGAAAAGGGACTGCCCGGGCTGCCTCACTTCGCCCCCAAAGCGAAACGGGTCGTCGTGCTTTGGCAGGGAGGTGGTCCGTCGCATGTGGATCTGTTCGACGAAAAGCCAGTGATGCAGGAAATGAAGGGGAAGGACATCCCGGATTCGGTGCGAGGGACGACGCGCCTGTCCACGATGTCCAGCGGCTACGGCAAGTGGCCGTGTCAGCCAGCGATCAAGCCATTCAAGAAGTATGGCGAAGCAGGGATCTCTTTGAGCGAAATGCTGCCGAATGTTGGTTCGATCGCCGACGACATCTGCCTGGTGCGCAGCATGTATACCGAAGCGGTTAATCATGCGCCCGGAGTGACGTTCTTCATGACGGGAGCCCAGACACCGGGCCGGCCAAGCATGGGAGCCTGGTTGTCGTATGGATTGGGGAGCGACAGCGAAAATCTGCCGGCCTTCGTGGTGATGACGTCCAGTGACAAGGCCAAGACCTGCGGGCAACTGTTCTTCGACTACTACTGGGGCAGTGGATTCCTTCCCAGCCGATATCAGGGAGTGCGGTTCCGCAATTCGGGGGATCTGGTCCCCTATCTGGCAAATCCGCCCGGAGTCAGCAGCGAGGCCCGCCGTGCTTTGCTGGATGACATTTCATCGATCAACGCCGCGCACCTGGCCGACTACGGCGATCCCGAGATTGATACTCGGATCGCTCAATACGAAATGGCATTTCGCATGCAGACGAGTGTCCCCGATCTGGTTGATTTCTCCGGCGAAACCAAGGCGACGCTGGAACGTTATGGCGAGGATGCATTAGTCAAAGGGACATTTGCCAACAACTGCCTCATCGCTCGCCGATTGCTCGAACGGGGTGTGCGATTCGTTCAACTGATGCATGCCGGCTGGGATCAGCATGGCAATCTGTTCACGCAGTTGGAACAGCAATGCCGCGACACGGAAGGCCCCTCGGCGGCTCTTGTCAAGGATCTGAAAGAGAGGGGGATGCTTGACGACACTCTGGTCGTCTGGGGCGGCGAATTCGGACGGACTCCGTTCGGCCAGGGAGACCCAACCAATCCCAAGGGTCGGGATCATTTCGGCAAGGCCTACAGTTGGTGGATGGCTGGCGGCGGCGTGAAGCGAGGGACCGTTTACGGCGCGACAGATGACTTCGGCTGGAATATCACGTCCAACCCGGTGCACGTCCACGACATGCAGGCGACAATTCTGCATCTGTGCGGCATCGACCACACCCGGCTCACATTCAGGTACCAGGGTCGTCAGTACCGGTTGACCGACATCCACGGAGAAGTGGTGCCTGGCATCGTCGCTTGAACCGCAAAATCGAACTTCCGGGAAAACCGAAGAGAAGAATCATATTACGAGGACGGAACGCTAACCTCCAACGATTGACGCTCATTGCTTTCCCAGTGACACGTTTTCGTGGCGAGCGAACATCTGCTGGTACTCGTCGTACAGCGCGGCCGCAATCGATGGGCTGGTTTGTCGCCATCGTTGCGGCCCACCCTGACGCAGATCCTCGTCCGGCAGATCGGCGACCAGCAACGCTTTGCGCGAGATACCTGCTTCTGCCAGGACCTTGCCGCGCCGGTCGAGGATCACACAGTCACCCACGCCGACGCCGGCGTAACCCAGCGGTTCTGTCCCAACAGTCTCTGGGACGACGACGTTTGAGCGTGCGACATAGACACCATTGTTGATCGCCATCGCCACGTGATGATTGCGGACCTCTGTCGTATGGTTGGCAACATGCTCGTAGCCAATGTAATTGAAGTGCGGCGTGAAGATGATTTGCGCCCCCTTCATTGCCAGGATTCTGGCTGGTTCGATGTACGACGTGTCGGCACAGATGTTGATGCCGAACTTGATGCCGCGGCGTTCAAAGACCGGAAACTGGTCACCTCGAGTTTCGTAACTCAGGTAGGCATAGGTTTTCGAGTACGTTCCAAGCAACTCCCCTTTCTCAATCACGGCCACTGTGTTGAAAACGTCGTTGCCTCGCCATTCATTCAGCCCGAGCAGGAGCATGCATTCGAATTTCTGGAATCGCTGCAGGACACCCTGGAAGAACGCTCCTTTCAGATCGACGGTGAATTCCGGCTTGAATTTCTCCGCCGAAAAGAAGCCGTGTACAAAGGTCTCGGGCATTGCCAGGATTTCGACGCCACGCGATTCAGCCTCGGTTAACGCTGCCTCGGTCGTCGCCAGATTGGCTTTAGCGTCACCAAACACCACCGGCCCTTGAAACGTCGCGATTTTCATGGATGGCTCCCCACAGAGACGAATATCACCGATGCCGATTCCATTTTATGGCCAACGGTGCCGCCGCAAAAGGGACCACCACAAGCGACGCAACTCCCGTAAAAAACATCGCTGCTGCGACGGTACTCACAATTGGATTGATCGCGTTTGAGACCGGCTGTCGCCAACACTCGTAGATGACCACAATGGTCAACAGCATCCAGACGCATCCTGAAATCGCGACCACTTTTGAGCTAATCAACGATTGGCGAATCGCGGCGACCATCGTCCAGAGTACTCCTCCACAGATTGAGGATCCAGCCGCGAATAGCGCCGCTGATGTCAGCCACGCCTGCATTTCCCAAGTGAGAAGCTTCGAGAACAGCATTGAGGCGATCGAAAGCAGCAAAACCGTGGATACAACTTGCGCGAGCAGTTGTCCACGTCCCGTCAAAGTCACAGAGGTCAACAACCCGACGAAGATCCAGCATCCAAGCAGGGTCGCCGGCAGGTACCACCATTGCACTTCGGCAGGAAGCAGTGCCACTGCCGAAACTCCCGTCACCGCCAATAGTGCGACGACGACAGAGGATGTTACAAACCAGATGAGCCAGGAATACAGCACACTTTGGGCGGCAACTTTCAGCATCGTCCATGCCAGATCAACATTCGAAATCGGGCGAGTTCCCAGGAATTGCCCGACGTCAAGGTTTGCTTCCGTGGAACCACAATTCCCAATGATCAGGCCACCGATCATTCCCATCACCGACAACAGGGCGCCTCCTGCAACCAGTCCAACGATCAACTCCTTGGGATCGCGAACGAAGATGACCCAGACCGCAAACCAGATGACCATGGAAAAGGAGACCGGGACAGGAAGCATCCATCCCTTCTTACTCCATTCGCTCCAAAACTGAGCATCAAGGCGAGTTTGAAATCCTGTGGTACGTCTTGCAGATATTTCCAGGGAAACACCCATCCATGATTCAATCCAGGCGATCAGGCCCTGCTTCCCGAGCGGTTCGCCACACCGGTTGCGCGCCACTCCGATGCTGGCAGCGACAAACGAAACCCCCACCAACAGGGTCAGAGTTGCCGCATCCCCTGGAGAGACGTCTTTCCAGATCTGCGTCGGATTGGCAAATATCGGACCGCAGTGGGACTTGTACCACAACCCCACAGTTCCGCCAGCAAAACCAACGAAGAGCGGGAGAAGCGGCGACTTTTCAGAATACCACAGGGCCGATTGAATCGCCGCCAGTGCCACAGCGCTGAACAGAGCGGGCGCCCAGAGCGGCCAGTCGAGACCATACAACGCGTTGATCATCGACGTCCAGATCACTGACTGGAGCGCCATCAGCACCATTGCTGGAAACATCCGCCACGCAACGAGCGTCGATGTCCGAACGGGAAGAGTGTACATCCGCGAGGAGTTGCTTTGTGTCGAAAGGATTCCAGCCCCAAACATGAATGCGCTCATCTGAACCAGCACGGCCTGCATGGTTACGAAGGCCTGATCGGTCGGATCGATCGCGCCGTCGATCCTCAGTGCTGTCAGAATGAGGACCGGAAACAGATTCGCTCCCAGCAAACCTAGAAGCATCTGCCAGCGACCATGGTGCAACAGTTCCCATGTCATCGCGAGTGGTACGGATCGCATGGAACAACCTCCTGAACTTTCACGTTCAACCCTGAATCCGCGACACGAAGATTTCATCCAGAGTCAGTCCCGCGTCATCGACGACGGTGGCTCCAAGTGCTTCGGCTGCATTTCGCAACTGCAGACTTTCGCCACTACAGAAGTAAGTCCACTCCGCTCCCTTGCCCTCAGTGCAAAGCGTTCCTACGAGAAATGGAGGTTGTTCGACAGACTGGTCGAATCGCAACGTCAGCCGGCGGTGCTGCACCTTGATTTCCTCCATCGAAGCCGTCAGCAGAATACGCCCCTGATGAATGATTGCAACCCGGTCTGCGACGCGTTCGACTTCATCCAGCAGATGTGAAGAAAACAACACGGTACGGCCTTCGTCGGCGATCGTACGGATGATTGCGCCCAGGATGTCGCGCCGGACGACGGGATCCAGGCCGGACGACGGTTCATCGAGTACAAGCAGTTCCGGTCGGTGTGCGAGTGCGACCAGCAATCCGGCTCGAGCCCGCTGACCGCGCGACAGATTCTTGACACGGGCATTGGCATCCAGATCGAAGGCGGCCCTTAATTCCTCGGCGTATTTCTCGTCCCAGTTTGGGAAAAAAGCCTGTGTATATCGCATCAACTCGCCAACGCGCATCCAGTCGGGAAGATCGCGGTCCTCGGACAGATATCCGATGCGGCCCAGCGTACCGACAGGCTCTTTGACGGGGTCCAGACCGAACACGCCAACGGTTCCCTGCTGAGGCTTGAGTAGACCCAGAATGTGCTTGATCAGTGTTGTCTTGCCGGCCCCGTTGCCACCGATCAAGCCGAAGACGCCGCCGCGCGCCACGGTTAATGAAATGTCGTCCAATGCCGTCTTGTTACCGAATTGCCGAGTCACGCGGTGAATCTCGACGATCGGAGGAGCAGACGAAGAAAAGGGCTCGCGCATGAATTCACTCCTTGGTCTCAGCGACCTGCAACGCCGCATGGCGCTGTTGAACAAGTTTGACGACGTCGTCAACGGCAATATTCATCTGTAATGCTTCAGCCACCAGCGCATCGATCCGCTCGGTAAGAATCTTGACGCGCTCTCGTCGAGCGAGCGGCGAGCCCTGATCGGAGACGTACGTGCCGGCAGTACGATGCTTTTCCACAATCCCGGCCGTTTCCAGTTCGCGATATGCTCTCGCTACTGTATTGGGATTGACCAGCAGTTGTTCGGCCAGTACGCGAATTGGCGGCAGTTCCTCGCCCGCCGACAGTCGGCCTGCCGCGACCAGGTACTTAATTTGATTGACGACCTGCAGATAAATCGGCACGCCATCGGCAGTGGAAATATGAATCAACATGGACCGCCTCCCGAGTCACCGCGGCAGTCGACGCCGCAACGACTTGTATTAACTCAATAATACAAAATGCGAACGGCAAGTCAACTGTGTTTTTGCGAATCTTGCCTCTGGTCGCAGAAGACGCCCCAGGGGAGCAGATAACAGGTTGACAGAATCTGGACGCGCTGGCATTTCGCTGCCGATTGCGAGATGCTGGCGGTTGAATCGAGTGTGTCGCTGTCCGTCAATCGCGAAACAGGTGCGTGGATGAATTGGCTCGTCTATCACATCGTCAGCGGGCAATCGTACTTCACGGGCATCGCACTTCTGCTCATTGCAGCGATGGCATCACTGCGGTCAACACGGATCTTTGAACGCATCACGATCCTCGCGGCTCTCATCGGTATTCTCGCGGTTGTGATTTCCTCCACTGCGATTTCGTACTGGTACTATGCCTTCGCCGCATTGATGACGCTGACCTGGATCGCATCCGGTCATGTGCTCAAATGGCGACGGCGGGCAACAATTGCGTTTGCAGGAACATGGTTGATCGCAGCACTGATCGAATTGCCGAACCTTTTTTCGCCGTCGCTAGCCCTGGCTTCCTCGCGGTCGATCACCATCATCGGAGACTCCGTTACAGCGGGGGTCGGTGGTGACGAGGAATCGGAAACATGGCCAAAGGTTCTGGCACGAGAACATCGCTTGCAGGTTCAGGACATTTCCCACATGGGTGATACGGCCGCGTCGGCCTTGAAACGAGCTCAGGTTCAGAGAATTCGCTCGCCGATCGTCGTCGTTGAGGTTGGGGGTAACGACTTGTTGGGGTCGACGACGTGTGCTCAGTTCGATCAGGATCTGGATGCACTCTTGAGGTATGTCGCCGCAGCCGACCGACAGGTCTTGATGTTTGAATTGCCGCTTCCGCCGTTCTGCCACGAATTCGGTCGAATTCAACGTGTCCAGGCAGCCAAATACAACGTGAAGCTACTGCCCAAGCGACTATTCCTGTCCGTCATCGCGGGTAGTGATTTGACTTTGGACTCGATTCACCTGTCACAAGCGGGGCACCAGCAAATGGCTGATGCGATATGGCAAGTCATTCAAGCCGCGTTTCCGGAGGCGCGATAGACAATAACGCTTGCGCCTATTCTCCGAGGAACTTACATCCGTCGCGAATTCGTCTCAATTCTCTCGAGATCCAGGGAACAAGTCGACGAACAGGGCGATCCTCATACGAATGACGCGACGGCATCTACGACAGAAGACCATCCAGACAAATTGCGAACCTACTGTAGAACCACATCGCAGACAACCATTCGATGATCCGAGTGAGTCGTCTTCTCCGCAAAGACTTGGATCGGAGTGAGGTGGGCGTTGGTCCAGATCTGATCCACTCGGAACAACAGCATATCGTTCGTTCCGGTGGCGCCCCAGCCGACCCCCGCTTTCGCAAATGAATCGGACAGCCGTGGTTGCAAGGAGTCGAAAGCAGAATCGAGCGGAACGGTGTTGAAATCTCCACCGATGACGAGTGGTGAGGGGGAGTTTGCGTCACCGATTTCAGCCATCACCTGCTGAAGCTGACGGCGATGCGAGAGTCGCATGTCGCGATGATCCAACCAGAACTCTGCGTTCCAGAAATCGAGGCGAGACACGGGAGGTATCAGGCGTAAACTGACGCAATTCACTTCGCGACCGCCGTCAAACAGGACCGTACCAATGACGAAATGCTTTCCCGGGTCAACGAATTGGGTCCTGATTTCGCTTCGGGCCATGATTGCAGTATCGCCGCCAACCAAGATACGACCTTCGGTTCCAAAAACCTGGCTCGCCATTTGGGCCAATGCATCGGGACTTGGGATTTCTTGAACGAGAACGACATCAGGATTAGCTCGTTTCAATTCCGCACTGCATCGCACTGAATTGGCGCAATTCAGAGATACGATTCGAAACCGTCGCCCCGCGGGAACCGGATAGAACCGAATTTGGACAACGATTACGCGAGCAAATGCCTTCACCTCTTCGAGCCATTCCAATGCAAAGACAGACCATAGGATGACCAGTGCAATTGCCGGGCAACGTTGGCCAGTGCGCCAAACGAGTATCGCCGAAGACATGCCTCCCAGAAACCAGCACCATGAGGGAACCAGGATCAATGCGGCCAACAAGTCCGGGCGAACGACATCAATAATGACGGCTGTCAATAAAAGCAGAATTGCCACGACCATGAGAACGGAACGCCCAACGATCCGTTTCGGCCATGCTGAAATCCACTTTAGTGGCTTGAACAACAGACAGGATAGAGTCGACATCCAATAAGCATACCCGCGCTCATGTAGCGCGTCGAATCAGGGACTGTGCGCCGCGTCTGAAATTGCGTAGTCTTTCTGTCCTCGAAACTATTGACACTCAACCTATCACGGAGGTTCTACCATGCGGGCCAAGCAACGCATTGCGAAAGCGTTCACTCTGATTGAACTGCTGGTGGTCATTGCCATCATTGCGGTGCTGATTGCGCTTTTGCTTCCGGCAGTACAACAAGCCCGTGAAGCGGCCCGTCGATCACAGTGCAAGAACAACCTCAAGCAGTTCGGACTTGCGCTACACAACTATCATGAGACCATGAACATCCTTCCGCCCGGTATGTTCGGAGCCCCCGGAATCGTCGATGGCAATTTGTGGGGATGGGGCACAATGATTCTGCCTTATCTTGACCAATCGCCGCTTTATAGCTCCCTGTCGGGCTTCCCGAACGGAACGAGTTATTTCACCGGGCAACCTGCGACCGGATTTGGCGCAGCGATGACGTCTTTCAATCCACCCAACACGCTGTTGCAGACAAACCTTACGATATTCCGCTGTCCTTCTGATCCTGGATTTTCCCTGTTGATAATTCCCTCCGGTGGACTGAACGGCAGTCGTCAGGACAAGACGAATCAATTCGGCCGAGCGAACTATGCAGGTGTGATTGGTTCGATGTGCGACCCTTCGAGCGGTTTGCTGATCGGAAACGGGGCCTTCGGTGAAAGCAGCAGCGTCCGATTCCGTGATTTCAGTGATGGCCTGAGCAACACATTTCTAATTGGCGAGCGCCGCTCGCCAGGATTAGTCGGCGGACTTTACACCGGAGGAGACACGATCTGGTGTGGCGCCAACGATGATGAGGGACCGTACATCGACTGGCAGGGAATGGCGGTATGTATGGGCATTTGTGATTTGAAGAGCACATTGAATCTGAAGATGACATCGCCTCCAACGGTCGGAACAATCGCAACACCACAAACGTACACCGCGTTCAGCAGCCAGCATTCGGGCGGTGCACATTTCGTCTTGGGCGACGGCAGAGTCCGATTCGTTAGCGACAGCATTGCCACGGGACAACCCAATGCCCCCGGTGCCACTTACCAGAATCTGGCGGCGCGAAACGATGCACAAGTCATTGGTGACTTCTAACTCCATTTCCGTTCGGGGCACTTTTCGGTTGCCAAGGCGAGCTTGTTGATCAGTTGGTTTTGCTCATTGCAAGCACACCCGCACTTTGAACAGTGGCTGTTCTGCAGGAATGGGCAGGACTGGCAGATGGCCAGTCGTTCGTCGATTTCCGCTTGAGTTCGCCGAGGCATCCCGGCCAAAGTCCAGCGAGCCATGGCTTGCGTGAAGTTCCAGCCGCGGATCAGCATGGATGGCATCTCTGCTGGCGGCGCGGACAATGCTTGCGATTCGACGGGCGACCCCAACGACGGCAGTCCCCATGCCTTACGGTAAGCGTTGACTCCGTGTTCGCCTTCCAAGGGAATTCCCGCCTCACCGCGACAGATCTGTCGTTGGCGACCCTGAAAAGATTCGCATTCTTGGTAATCCGTCATGCTGTCACCGATATTGTGCCGCCAGCACAGTTTGGAAAACTGATGCTGATTGGAGAACAGGTAAAACTCGACGAGGTACACGAGATCGAACAGTCAGGCTGCGAGAGGGACCAATTCGCACCCAGGCAGTTTAACGACCATCCCTGGGTTATTGGCGTGCAGTTTCCAAGCTTATTCGTCGGTCCAGTGCCAGATTGCCATGTTGAACTGCCAAGTAGCATCAGCGTGACGTTATTAACTCCGTCCGATGCCGTCAAAGATCCTGGAAGAGTCACTCCAGGGCAGCATGTTGTCGTTGTTCCACCGCTGCTGCTGCTACCGCTTCCGGAACTGCCACTTGATCCCGATCCGCCGGAACTGCCGCTGCTGTTTGATCCCGATGACGACGATTTGCTTGACTTGCCGGATGACGATGAACTCCTGCTGGAACTCGACGAACTGCTGGAGGAGGATGAACTTGACGATGACGACGAACTGCTGCTGGACGAACAGCACGGGCAATTGGGATAGACGATGGTTGGCATACTTTGGCCTCACTGCAAGACGGGGCAGCCATTCTGGATGCACAGTTGTCCCGTAGTCACCTGCAGACCACCAGCACTGCAGGAGACGGCCGTCACGACAGTCACGCAGCAATTGCCGCCGCCGCTACCGGTCCCTGATCCCGATCCGCCTGAGCCGCCGGAACCACTTCCCGATCCACTCGAGCCTCCTCCTGAACCACTTGAAGTTCCAGAGCCGCTGCCACCCGACGAACCACCTCCGCCGCTGGATCCGCCACCACTGCTGCCTCCTCCGCTACTACCACCACTTCCGCCGCTGCTTCCGCCACTGCTTCCACTGCCGCTGCTGTTCTGGCTTCCAGACGATCCGGATGATCCCGAGGAGCCACTGGACGATGATTGACTGCTGGACGAGCCGCTGCCGGTTCCGCTGGAACTACCGCTCGACAATCCGCCACCTCCGCTACTGCCTGCACTGCTTCCGCCGCTGGAACCTCCACTGCTACCACCCGAGCTTGTCGAAGATCCTCCCGAGGAGCCGCTGGAAGCGCTTCCAGAACTGCCGCTCGAGCCGCTGCTGCCCGTGCTTCCCGACGAACCGCTGGAGGTGGAAGACGGGCTGGAGCCGCTTGATCCGCTGCTGGTACTCGAAGACGGACTGGATCCGCTGGACGTACTGGATGATGGTTGACTGCTGGACGACTGACTGGATGATTGTGGACTGCTCCCCTGGCTGCTGCTCTGGCCGCTTTGGGACTGACTGGATTGGCTGGACAGGCTGTTCTGCGATGAGCCCGATGACGATGCAGACTGACTGGATGAGCTATTGATGGAGGATGGACTGCTGGAGCTTGACGAACTGCTGCTGGATGAGGAACCACCGAAACTGCTTGGCGAGGAACTGCTCGAAATCGATGAAGAGCTTGACGAGCTGCTCAAGCTGCTGCTGGAACCACTGGACGAGCTGTTCGATGATTCGCTGCTGCTGGACGAACTGTTGGAACTGCTGCTGGCGCTGCTGGAACTACTCGACGAACTTGAGGAACTTGACGAACTGGAACTGCTCGACGAACTACTGCTGGAGCCTGGACAGAATGGATCAATCGGCAGGCACTCAATGCCAAAGTTTTGAGGCATCGACACGGCGCGGGTCTGGGCCACATATTTTCGGCGTCGTCCTTTTCCGTGAACGGCAATCTCCCAGCGAACGTAATCGTCGAATCCAGTTGGTTGCCACGGGACGATTCCGGAAAGCGCCAGATCGTAGTGAAGCGTCCGCCACTGGTAATAATCACTCCCCACCTGTTGGGCCAGACTATCCTGAAACCCCGTACCAGGTGCGATTGCGGCGCAATGAAAGACTTTCGTGCCACCGTTGGAGGCGGCGGGCGCGGAAGCACTCGCGGTTCTCTGCTGAATCAAATCACCGTTGATGCTGGTGAATGTGACAGTGATCGTACTGGGCATGTTTCCAAGCTGAACGGCTTGTGGTGTGAAATCGCCTCCAGCGACCAGATTCCATTGCGTCCCAAACTTGGCGAGATTGGTTTGTGCCGCCGTGGCCGCACTGGACGCCGTCTGGGTTGTGTAAGGGCTGAACAGGTTCGTATTGAGCGATGGGGAGCCGACGACCCGACGTTGCAACGTCAGGGCAATCGCATCGGTCAACATGGCTGAGTTTTCGTAGCTGCGAAGGAACTCGATTGATGACGGCCTGCCGTAAGCCTGTGACACCGAATCGCCGAGATTCGGTGTGTCACCTGTCGATCTTCCGTTGATCCACGACAGGGTGCTCTGCCATGTCGCCAAGCAATCTGGCTGGAATTGCTGGACATATTGGAACTGCCAGAAGTACCGAGCATCGACCAACGGCAGAATCCAGAGCCGCTCTTCCGTCGTGCTGGTGGACGCCACGGGCCGGGGCGCGAGCATGTACAGGTTGCAGGAGATTCCGGTCGTACTTCCACCGCCGCTGCCACTACCACTGCTTCCGCTACCGCCTCCTGAAGACGCACCAACAGGCGGCGCGTCCATATTGAAGACTGCAGAGTTTTCGCCTGCACATGCGGACAGGATGCTGTCCAGCGTGCTCCGTCGGACGAGAAACAGCCCGTGCGCCCAACGAGTTGCTCCGGTGGGCCAGTAGAGGGAGTTGATCTTCGGCTTTGGGGGTCGAATATAATTCCCGACAGGCAACCCAACGCGACGCACCGTTGACGGAGTAGGCGGACAGGTGCATCCGCCGGAAGAGGACGACCCCGATGCGCCAGTGGATGCGATTGGCCCGACATTGTGGATGCTGGCATACCGAGATTCGTTGATCGCGGTATTGTCGAGGCAGAAGATACTGGCATAGGCTTCGGGAAGATACTGGTCCAACCAGGTGCGCACTGCCCCCTGCGGATCTTCCAGAAGCAAATCGATGCCAGCAAAGTTGATGGGCATTTTGTAAAGTGACGAGTGGAAAGTGACGAGAAGCGAACGACTAAAGATCAGCCGAAGAGAATGAAAACCTGCGCCAAAGCTGCCGGCATCGGGCTGGTGAAGTCGATCGTCTTCGCTCCCGATCCAATTGCAGCTCCTGACCAGAGCGGCCCCAAAACCTGTTGATCATTAGCGTTTAAACTCAATCCGTTCGCGCCAACCCAGCCAGGATAGGGATTGCTGGCACCCGGCTTGACGGCCAACGCCGCGGTATTTCCAGAATCGGCCTGAATCGCGATTAATCGAAGCGCCTGCCCTATAGCGTTGATGTCAGGAAGATTGCCAAACGGCAGATTCGTCAGGTCCAAAGTCGCCGCCCCGCCGGAAAGAGTGACTTCACCGGACCAGCCTTGTGCGACATTCGGAAACTGTGAAAGCTGTAGTTGTTGACCGAACTTCAATTGCAGGCTCGGATTGTTCAATCCCTGGATTCCAAGGGCGATGATTTCCTGCAGTTGCACTGTGTTATTGAAAGTCAGCGATTGAATTGTGGTCGTCATGTGATTTTCCTGTCTATTGCAGGTTCCAACGGAAGGACGTTGAAAAACGGAGTGAAAAGCGGCCCATTTCTCTGGAACTGTTGCGCCCCGTGCTGGATGATTGCTGAGGCAGCATCGGTTCAATCAGGATGTTGTTGCCGTTGGCATCCTGCAACATGGGGTTTGCGAGCATAGTCTTCAAAAGTTGCTGTTTGAGTGTGATTAGCCCTCGTGATGGATCCAGCAGCAGGGCTGTGTGTTCGTCGGGCCGATCCAATCCCAGATTGGAAAAAACAGTGACTAGAACGCCGGTCATTTCGACGACACCCTGGATTCCAGCACCGTCATAGATCTGCTGGTCGAATTCACCTGGCATTGGGCAAACCGTGCAATATATCGGCTGTCGTTCTTCGAGGTCCGGATCCGGAACCAGCGAGACAAAACAAGCGACATCATCAGCCAGCGAGGCAATACTTCCCTGTATTCGCTCTACAACGGCGTTCAGAACCGCCGCCTGGTCGGTTGGAAAACCTGCATTGCCACAAAAACCACCTCCACTACTCATTCTTCGGCCCCTTTAACGGGAGGTGCGAATTCGTTGCAATACATGGTCACTTTGCCCCCTTCGATCTCCGGGAAGACTGGCCATTCCCCGAGATGTTGAATCTCCATTTTGATCACCACAACTTCGCGGCTCGAACCGTCTGACGGAATGATGCAATTGAACGCAGTTCTGAGACGGACTATTGCGTTCTGCAATCACTGTATTCTCCTTTACCAACTGGAATTGGTGAGCGTGCTATCGGTGGACTGCACGCCAAGATTTGTCCACTTGTCGTTGCCAACCAGAAGTGCTTCCGCCGGCGTTGGCGGCCGCGAGAGAGCCACGATGTATTCCACTACGGCGCTGTACAGGTACTGACCGGCAAGAACGGTCTTGTGGGTAGACTTTGCTTTCAAAGTTCGCTTTAGACCTGTCAGTAAGATCGGGGAATATCCTGATGGCGGAGAACTAGGTGTTGGCCACGCGGGCAGATTGTCCAGATCGGGATATTCCGGCCAGTCACCGACGCGTTCCGCGCTGACGCGCAAAACCATTCGTTCCTGCCCACCGCACAGAATGATTTGCGCCGACGTTGGAGTATAGAGAGTCGACGGAGTCGCAGCGATCGGCATTTGCACTCGCATGGCATTTCGCTTGTAGACCGCTTCCATCCTCCAGAACGTATACATGCAATTATTTTCGCTAGTGGAATACAGCGGGTTGGAGGTCGTCACGATATCGTTGACGACGAGGGCCGTATAAGGAGTCTCCAATGGGGCCGGTTGTGCAATTCGCAAAGGTTTCTGCGGCAATGTTTGCCCTGCGACAGTGATCTTGTGATTGTCATCACACGGCACTTGCAGAAAACATGCGAAGATTCCGACAACTGAAGCAGGCCCTTGCACGGCTGGAATCTGGCCCGTATATGCCCCCCAGCTCAGCGTTGGATCGTACTGCGAGTTCCCGCCTCGGTCACTGTAGATCCCCCCCACGAACGTGCCGCCAAGGCCGCCCTGCGTCCCGTCATTCGGCGGAGGCAAATCTGTTGCCTTCAGTGGAGTTCCCAATGTAATGAAACGCCCCACGACGTCATTCCACATGTTGTTTGACTGCCGCCGGACCATAGCGCGGGCAGTAATACGATTGACCGATCCCGTGTAGTCTGTGAACTCAATCGCTTCGATGATGTAAGTATTTGTCGCTGGATCGATTGCGGAAGGAGAGCAGCCGAAAATCTTGTTCGAGATGATGTAGAACGCGATCTCGATCAGCCGCTTTTTGTTGACGCGGGAATCACCTTCCAAATTTACTTCCATCGAACTGTGAGCCACCAGAGCGGAGTCGCAGTGTTCCGTCTGGCTGATTTCCATTTTACGAGCTGGCCAAGGGGCTGAAGTAGCCACTTCCCGATCTGTAATCGTGTACTGCAACTTGAGCCCGTCCGGAGTGACCTTGAAGTCCATATGTTCTCGGCGAAAAAGCGGCTGCAGCGGTGGAGCAACGATCCACCTGAGAAGCTGCGCATTGATGTTGGCGGATGCGAAGACAACGGTCCCGTTGTACGTGCGAGTCGTCTGGTTGTTTGCGTCGATCACATCGAACGTCGACCAGCGATTCGACAAAACTCCGTATGTGTTATACGGGACACTCGAATCGATCTGGCATTCCACTTTGCAGATTTCAAATGTGGCTTCAACGGCGAAAACTTCATTGGCGGTCACTTGAGTCACCACGAACGAAGTGCAGCGAGGGCCATTTCGAACGTCGATGTCTTGCAGGTTAATTGCCACTTGTCCGTCACTGACTGGCGGCGGCGACATATTCACCGGGAATGGATTTGCAACGATCCATGGTGTTCCACCGGCGTAAGATGTGTTTTCGACCTGATTTCCCATGCCATCGGGAATCGTCTCGGGAACACCAACATAAAGGGCGAACACCTGACGAGGAGGCAATTGAAAACGCACTCCACCATGGGCGAGTGCCGCATTGCCGCCGTTCGCCGTCGGTAACTGAAATTGCCAGAGCCAATCAGTGTGGCCATGCAGGAAACCATTCACCTTGATGGTGGTCTTCATGTAAATCATGTCCGTATCGGAATCGTCAGTGACCAATTGTTGATCGACGGATTGCGTGACGACTCGATACAGGGCCACATTTCCATACTGAAGATAAGTGAGTCCCGCGGACATGATTATCCAGGCCTTTTCACATCAGGAATTCGCGGCTGCTCGCCACGCCAAATACTCCGCATATTTGCGCCCCATGTCTCTCGAAACTTTTCGACAGTGGGGTCGTCGATCTTTTTGCTTTTAGCAGCTTCATTTTTCTCCCAACCAAACCATTCCTCCAGGGAGTCGAGAGTTGCCTCGACGGCGGGTGCAACGATGTCCAGTCTGTTCAGAACTTCGACAGCATTCGTCGCCACATCGTTCAAAATGATCAGGACTTTATTGCTGACGTTTTCCCAACGGTTTTCCTTGTCGGACTTTGCCTGTTTCAATCGCATCGTCGATTCAACCACTGCTGAAGATGTTTCCTGGGTTTCCCCGGCATTCTTCAAATCAAGCTGACGTTGCTGGAACTCACGCCGATTCATCGCACTGTCGACCATCATTGAGTACTTGATTTTTGGTGCGATCTGCTGTTGGATTACCGACTCGGCACTTGCATACTGCCTGTCCGTCCAATGCTTCATGGCGACACCGCTACCGATTCTGGCTCCGCCTAATGCCACTCCTCTGCCAGCAATTCCACCGGCTGCTCGTGCGCCAGCACCGGAAACACGTGCGTCCGTCATAACGGTCTTCACCCAATTCACCCAGGTGGGGGCAGTTTTAACTGCATTCTTCGAGATTCGGTGGTTGTTTCCGGTACGGACCAGATTCCGCGGATTCGCATGCTGGGATCGATCTGCGGTTTCGCCGATCCGCTTAACTCGATCGGCATGGTCCAATGCATTGCCACGGCTATCAACCCTTTGCAGCCGCAGCAATCGCTCAAACGATTTGATTGGATGCAGGATGCTGATCTGCGACGATCTAGTTTTCTTGGTCCGTACTGCTTGCGACGGGGAAAAGCCATCGGCTTCAGTGGTCAATTTCTCAAGAGCTTTGTTAGCTGTATTTGCTGCTGCCTGAAATTGCCCGAGAACCTTGCCGGTCGGATTAGCCTGCTCGACGGCCACTGCGGCGGATGCGTTCTGATGCAATGTACGGGCCTCTCTCAACTGCTCCGGGAGTCCGACCGATTTGGGTGTAATTGCCGCAATTTCGGCCCGCACCTTCAAGTCCTGTTCGGTCGCCTGCTTCAGCACTTCGGACGCTTTTTTGAACTGCTCTTCCAGGTCGATCAGAGCAATCTCGAGCGCAACGACATTTCGACCCGTAGAATTGGCTTGTTCGTCGGTCAGATCTTTCTCGGCGGCATCGCGTTTGTTTTGGGCGACTGCATGAGCCTGCTGTGCGTAGGATAGATTTGCCTGGGATATATTCAGCCGCTTTTGGTCTTGTGGCGACAACAACCCCAGCCGCTCGCCGAATGTGGGACTCGGGTGCGCTGCAATCATTCTCTGGATCGTTCGCCCGATGAACCCCTGTTGGTACACCTGCTTGCCACGACTACTCAGTTCAATCTGCTGAGACAGGCTGCGAACCATCTGAAAGCTGGTCAGATGCCCCAACATACCGACAATGCGGTTGCTTGCGTTCATTGTCGATTCCTTCGGTTGATCGCTTCCAGCCGAAAGTGATCAAGTGCCCCCACTTTGTTGGACTCGGCATTCGCCTGACACATTTCCAGAGTCAAGTTCTCTTGCGTGGCAACTCCCAGAGCTACATTACTGGCGAAGCGGAGTTGCTGGCGTCCGATGTTAAGCCAGAGCCCGAGACGAGTTTCGTGCCCGACACGTCTGGGACCTGGAAGGATTGCTGCGTCTCCGTAGCATCCGAGGAGATCCGACCAGGGCTGCCATTTTTTTTTACCGCCCCCAGGTAGAATTCGAAGCGATCGAGCAGTTCCCGACATTCCAGTTCGGTCAGACCTCCCTGAGATGCAGGTGCAACGTCGAATACGGACCGCACGGCCGTGGCGATTTCTGCAAAGCCCTGAGCCATCAATGTGCCAACACCGGAAGCGATCAATTCACGGGACTTGTCTGATTCAAATCCCGGGAGAGACCAAAGAGTTCGAGCCGCTTCCATTGGATCGACATAACGCCAGCGTCGGCCGTCATGAAAGGAGAAGAGGCCCCGAGGATCAGCCCCGAGACGATAGAGGATCCAAGTCAGAAGCGAACGGAGCATGGGTGGATTCCTTGCGACAGGGACTGGCGTATGGTCGTCACGCATCGCTAGTTTGCCAGTAATTGACTGGAACGAGACTTCGAATGAACAACGTTGATCGTAAAAACGCGATCATCGTCCCTTTTAGCTGAGTGTTGATCCGCTGATCGTTATGGCCTGATTCCACGGAGATCCATTGACCAAGGCGCCGTTCGTACCGGCCACATTTGCCGGATCTTCGAGGCAAGTGAAATGGATTCGTGGAAACGTGGCACTGATGCCAACGGGAGCTCGATCGATAGGATCCACGAGGAACGACTTCGTGTAGTTCCGGGCGAAGTTCGTGCTGATCAGCACCATGCGGAATTGGGCGCCTGCACATCCGAGCAACATCCCCTTACTACGGGTGACACCGGCATTGACGCGCGTTTCCAGAACCGCCAGTACGGATTCGTCGTACTGTGCCAATTCCAGTTCGATCCTGTGGATTTCACCGAGAAACTGAAAATCAGCCACCGGTCCGTGCTCACCACCCGAAACGTCTGACTTCAATTCGTTGACGAATGATTGTTCGGTGATTCGCGCGCCTCCGCGCGTATAACCAAGAAACTGCATTGCATTCGACGTTCCGGTACTCACCCAGACTTGTACCGGTCCAGGCGTGACGAAGCACGGCGCGGTGACCGTGGGTGGTGTACATGGAAGAGTCAGTGTACTCATTTGTTAAACCGCGCTAGCGACAGGCGCCCAGATCACCGGGCCCACATTGTCGGATTGGATAATAATTGAGGGTACTGTTTCGGATCGTGCATGGCCTGGCCACAGGCACCATTTCCGGCCGCGCCAGTTCGATCGTTGAGGCCTGTGCCTCGGTTTGATTATTGAGCAAGAGCAAATCGTCGCCTTTGCGTAGAGAATCGAGTGTTGCATTTACCTCCTTGAGCAATGCAGCGTCTTTGTCAGTATCGAATCGGCCCCGACGGCGTTTCAAATAGACCAGCGTCAGGTCGCAAACCAGTCGTCGCACAAAGGCTGCCGCTGTCTCGGATAGCGATGCCATCTGGACCGGTGTGTAACGATTTCCGACAAAGACTGCCGCGTCGACGGCACTGCTGGCATCCGTCAACGCCGCCAGCAGGTTGGAATTGGTTGGAACGCTCCCGACTGGGATTTGTGTTCCGGTGTCAGAGATTAGGTCTCCGATCAAACGCACGTCGTAACGGGCTACGAAGTCGTCGCCAGAAGCGTAGGCCATGAGAAACTCCAAGTAACGAGTTGCGAGAGAAAAGCGACGAGGAAGAGCCGGTAGACTCGTTCCTCGTCACTTTCCACTCTTCACTTCACATCAGCAGACGTTTTCGAGCAGAAAGCCCGTCACAGGGGCCGTCATATTGACGTCGAAATTATCGGTGACAGCGATATTCGTCAGTCGATCCCACCGAACTTCGTCAGTTTCGACTGCCAGATCGTCATTGCGATAGATGTGGATCGAGGCCGTCGAAAAGGAGCGACCTCCTTCGACCCCTTCCAAGGCCTGCGGACGATGGCAGACGATGACGGTGCCGATCGGCAGCACATATTGAGCAGTCGGTGTCAGCAATCCGCGCTGGCTGGTCACCTTTACCGTCTTTTCAATGATGACTTCCGTATTGTAAAGACGGTGCGGCAAGCCATAAGTGTCCTTTGGAAACTCGCCATCGGCACGCAGATACTGAAGACCGCCGATGTTGTATGTAATGAGATTGACGATCTCCTGGCTCACGGCGATCTGTTCGGCAGTGTCGGGAGACATCACCAGCACCAGATCGTCGGAGTTCACGGCTGCCCGAGTATCAAGAGTGATCTGATTCTTGATGTAGTTCAGCGATCGCCTGATCGTCAACCGGGACGATGTGGATGCGGCCCAGTTACCGGTGGCGCCGGGAATTGATCCAGAAACGTTCAGATCCGCCACATGACTGGTGGCATAATTGCCGCTGGTAATCATCATGTTGACGATCGCATTTGTTCGAACCGTCATCGCCTGTTGAGCCAACATGCGGCTGCGACGATCTCGTTCATCCCACGCAGACTGCTCGGATGTCATCTTGCCAATCGTGCTCGAATAACTGCGGCGCATGCACCGGAACGACAGTTCTTCGAAATATTCGCTGTTATCCTGTTCAGTGGGTCGAGGCGTGCCGTCCGCCCACAGAAACTTCGCGGCATCGTTGTCGGTCAAACGTGCCCGTTCATCCAATCCCATCTGATACCAGATGCCGACCGTCTGCTGAACCGGAACCGGTTGGCAATAACGCAGGCAGGCAAAGTCGTTGATGTTGCGTGAGAAGTCGACGAATAGATTCCCGGACGATTTGGCGTTCGGGACATAGACGTTATGCGGGCCGGGCAAGACAAAGGTCATTGGTCGTCTCCAAGCACCCTATTTTTGGGCGAGTTGGTTGGTGGGATGAATTGAAGTCCTTGCAGGATCAGACGTGGAGTCCAGTAACGATATCGACGGGACACAGCGCCCCCACGGTTCCCGGACCTTGGGCGCGAGCACCGTAATAGTTTCCAGTCGTACAAACGATGCCATAGCCGCTTGCGTCGGACATCAGCAGGTCCCCGGGATTCCAGGCGGCATTGCAATACAAACTGACGCCGACTGCGCCCACCGGAAACACCTTGATGATTTCACCGGCATTCGCAGCCGCCTGCAGTTGCGAAGAAGTGTAGTTTGGATCCGGCGGTAGTCGACATGCATCCGTGGAGATGCCAGACGGCGGAACAGTGCCGTCAGTCGCCTGAATCACCTGGTTAGTATGGCTTGTATCGGGCTTCACAAAGACGCAGGTATTGATCGTGCCCCCGGCGCGGGCATTCATGGTTTGATTCCACATGTCCTTATTCCTTTAAGGTTGAATTCAGAAAGCAGAATGAAGAATGCTGAAAGTTACGCGGATCAAACTGCGATGCCGTGTTGCTTGCAGAGTGCCTCGAATTCAGCTTCGAACGTGGTCGATCCACGTTTGTCCGCGTTTTTGCGAGCAGCGATCGTCGCCGCTTCACGCGAGTATCGCTCGATCTGATCAATTTTGACCCTGGAGATACTGCTTGGCCCGGATCGGTCTGACGCCAACGTCGGATCGTTGAACAATTCAACATTTGTTACGTCGTCTCGCCGGGCGTATTTCGCAATTGTCACCTGGCAATGACGTTCAAACTGGGGATCAGTCATGTCCCTGCAGGTCTCGGATTCATCTTTGACGTCAAAGGCGAACTCACGCGCCAGGTCGTTCAGCCGCGAATATCGCGACGTATCGCGACGTTCGTGTTCCAACTGATTCCGCAGTTCGTTCAGTTGAGCGTGCTGGCGGGCCACGACCCGGTGAAGATCTACGCCATCTTGCTCAATGCGTTGAACGACGTTTCGATTTCTCGTTGTTCGCGAATACTTCAGCACACTCCGACCTTTTCGCCGACCGGCCAGATATGCGGTACGACAGTCAGCAGACATCGCTCCGTACTGCGACTTTTCTTCGTCGTCCATGTCGCCGGTCTCGTCTGTGGAACCATCCGGGATCGTCGCTTGCGAGTCATCGTCCGCATCACCGTTGGGAACATCGTCGCTTTGATCAGCAGCAGCGCCAACAAGTTGCTCGTGAACCGCTTGCAGGATCGATGGCATCAAGTCCTCGATGGCCGCTTGCACGGCGTTTAGCAGATATGGCGTCGATTTGTTATCGGCGCCTGGAATCGGATCATCCATCGAAGAATCTCCTGAGTAAAGTTGCGTGCGGTCGTTGCCGGCCGGCACAAACGTGTTGGAAGGTCCTGGAAGGGCCATTGCCGAATAACGCATCACTGTCTGTCCATCGCTCACCCGGCTATACGGATTCATTCCAGAGTCCAGGCGAGGTGTCTCCGCGCCTAACGCGGCGATTGGATCCATGGTCCGGCGCTCGATCGGCTCATTGATCCAGACCTCCGGACTGCGACGCTGTAACCTCTCGAAACGCGGCACATCCGCACGGTGGACCCATTCCTCGGCATAAATCGCCCATTTCGGATCCACATCGCCTAGCAAGCCAATGTAAAAGGGACCGGCATAACCGAGGACTTCAGGAATCGGCGCGCCACTGGCCCGTTCATCACTGGACGGCGTGTGGCCATCGCTGATCGCGGCAAAGTTGTCGGAATTGCGGATTCGATAGTTGGCCCAATGAACCATCTGGAGCAGGGCAGGGCGGTCATAGCAAATGCTCGCCCGTTGTCCGTCATTGTCCGTTGGCACGGTATGCTCGATGAACACACAGCGCGGCCCGAAGTGAACAAACTTGTCGTCGGGAAACTGTGCGCAAGCCTTATCGTACAGTTCCTGATCCATGCACGACTCTCGCCATAGCCGCAATACTTCAACCGTGCGCCGATTCACCGAAGGAATCGAATGCCTCAAGGTGCGCATCGCACGATCGAAGAACTGTTCCTGCGTAAGCGCACGGTGAACCGCATCTTGTGTCGCGCCTTAATCTGGAAGGGTTTTGGATTCCCTATTCTGGATGGAGGTGAGTGGCATGGGTCATCGATCGCAGCGTTGGAGTCGGTCTTCAAGTGCGGGGTTGGTTTCGGTGCAGGTTGTGGGCGAGGTGTCGTTGCCGTCCACGGTGAGGCAAACGTTGGAGGTGGAATGTCCTGGCGGGGCCTTGGTTCGTCTGCGTGAGGATGTTTCAGCAGAAGTTCTGGAGCGCGTGTTGCGAGTCTGTCAGCAACTCCAGGACGAGGTCGTAGCGGTGCGATCATGCTGACGATTTCCCGGACGACCCGCGTGTTCCTGTCGACACAGCCCACGGATATGAGAAAGGGATTTGACGGATTGTTCGCACTCGTTGAGAACGTGATTCGTGAAGATCCGTTTTCCGGTCATCTGTTCGTATTTCGCAACCAGCGTCGCAACCAGCGTCGCGACCGGCTGAAGGTGTTGTGGTGGGACCGTGACGGGCTCGCCATCTTTTACAAACGGCTGGAGCGTGGAAGCTACGAGTTTCCCACAGATCGAACGACGAAAGGATCGAGCGTCCCCGGCGGCGACTCGCGGCGTCTGGAGATTCGCGCGGACGAGCTGGCGCTGCTGCTGGAAGGAATTGACCTGCAGAGCGTGAAGCGCAGGCCGCGCTATCAACACCCGGCGAATGCTCCCGCGAACGTGCCTGCGTCCTCACTGTGAGGTGTCGAGGCTCGTCGATTCGAACAAGCGATCATCGAGAGATTCGGTGGTCGCTTTTTTTTGAAAAAGCGACGAATCGCAGAGATTGCGTGAAACCAAACGGCTGTTCCAAGCCTATTACAGGCATGAGCACGGAAGGTCTCCATTTACCGAACGACGTCGAGCAACTGAAGGCGATGATCGCTGCCCAGTTGAAGGCTCTGGCAGAGCGTGAGACGGTGATCGCGCAGCGCGACGCAGTGATCGAATCGCAGCACAACGTGATCGAGAAGCAGCTTCAGAAACTGGCCGCTCAGGAACAACAACTGATCCGCCTGCTGCGTCGCCAGTATGGTCCACAGAAAGAACGCATCGATCCGGACCAACTGACGCTGTTCTCCGCAGAGGAACTCGTCGACCTGGCTAATCAACTCGAACAGGGTGTTGTCGACTCTGTGTCCCCGGACGACGACAGCACCGACGACGAGTCTCCGAAAAAGAAGACGAAGCCAAAGGGCCACGGACGCCGTCGGATCCCCGATCATCTTCCGCGGGAAACAATCGTTCATGAACTGAGCGACGCGGATCGCCGCTGTCCCTGTTGCGGTCGTCCACGAACGGAAATCGGCCGCGACGTGAGCGAGCAACTGGAGTTCATTCCCGCGCAGCTCAAGGTGCTCCAGCATGAGCGTGTCCGGTATGCCTGCCGCGAGTGTGAAGAACACGTGGCAACGGCTCCCAAACCGCCGCAACCGATCGACAAGGGTCTTGCCGGTCCCGGCCTGCTGGGTCATCTGGCACTCTCGAAGTACGGCGATTACCTGCCGCTGTATCGTCTGGAGGACATGCTGTCGCGCAGCGGCATTCTGCTGAGGCGCAGTACGCTGTGCGGGTGGGTCGCTGCGACCGCCGACCTCTTGAAGCCGCTGTACGAACTGATGTGTCAACGAGTCCGTCGCTCGCACGTGATCCATACCGATGACACCAGCATCAAGATGCTGGCCGAAGGTCAGTGCCAAAGTTGCAAGTTCTGGACGTACGTCGGAGACGAAGGGAATCCCTATGCCGTCTACGAGTTCAGCCTGACGCGCGAAGGGAAGAACCCCTCGCGGTTCCTGGAGGACTTCTCAGGCTACCTGCAGGCCGATGCGTTCAGCGGGTACGATCAGGTGTACTCACGCGGCCGCGTGATCGAAGTGGCCTGCCTGGCTCACTGTCGACGCTACTGGTGGGAAGCGCGGGACACGGACTCGCGCCGTGCTCACGAGGCGTTGGCCTACATCGCGCGGCTGTACGCTCTGGAGACTCAGTTCGAGAAGGCGCTGCTGAAAGGGGAGGCGCTGTACGCTGCCAGACAGCAACACGCCGTCCCCATTCTGAGCGCGTTTGATGCCTGGTTGACGAGTGAGCAGGCCAATGTCCTTCCCAAGAGCGTGATCGGCCAGGCATTCACGTATACACGGAACCAATGGCAGGCGCTGTGCCGCTACACGGAAGATGGCGCGCTGGACATCGATAACAATCTCGCCGAGCGGATGGTGAAACTGCCCGCCATCCTTCGCAAGAACTCGCTCTTCGTCGGGAGTGAATCAGGCGGACATCGAGCCGCGATCCTGCTCAGCATTACGGCCAGCGCCAAACACTGCTGTGTGGAACCATGGGCGTGGCTGTCTGCTGTCCTCCGGGAACTTCCCTTGAGACTGGCATCGGCGACCGGCCCCCCAGACCTCAGCGACCTCTTGCCCGACGCCTGGCTGAAAACCCACCCCCAACATCGCTGGATCATCGACGACGTCCGAAAGGTCGAACGGGAACGATCGCGCCAACAAAAAGCCGCCAAACAAAAATCACGCCGACGCTGACTGCGCCGACATGCGGTTCACCGTGCGCTTACGTTCCTGCCGCTCACCGACCATCGGAGATGGGAGGACCTCCGGCATAACATTGGTGGATTGAGTTTCCCGACGTGGAGCTGCAACAGAGTCAACCATGATTTGATCCCACCAGAAAACGAAAAAGGCCGCGTCTCCAAAGGAGAGCGGCCTGAGTGCTTCAGTACCAAATTTCTATCTTGCAGATTGGGATCCGGTCCCAACCATTTCATCACCACATACATCGCCCCGAGTCAGATTCCAGATCGCGTGCGAAGTGGGTGATTAATACGATATCTCGTTGCGCCTGTCAAGATGTCTTTGTTAATAATCTTGAATGTTCACACAAACCTGATCGCTATTTGGACTTCAGGATGAGTGCAATGATATAGACAGGAAATCAAGCATCAGGAAACGAATTAGCCAATCACGGTACCCAACCTGAATTCTTGAAGGTCAACCGGACACTCTTCGGCAAAATCGATCCCAAACATCAAACGCCGTGGCAAGTTGCGACAAATTCGCATGAATAGTTGAGTTCCGGAAGCCCGCGCAGACACGTTTTCGAAAAAATACAGAATTCCATTGAAAGGTTTTCCTGATTCGTCGGTATCACCATCAGGCAAGTGTTATCGGGTCGCCCAAGGAATTCGCTATGTCCATCACGTTCAAAAAGCAACCAACGCCGTCGGGACTGCATTCGACGCTTCGATCACATGAGTGCACGCACTCAAGGTGGCCGTCCGGATTCAAGGCGATACAGCAAGATGCCATTTCATTGATCTCGCTGATCAGCCTCATCGTAATCACTTGCTGGTTATTCCTGAGGCCGTGATCTGGAACGTCTGAGGATTTCGTATCGCGTGTGGGTGCAGCCTATACGCGGTGACTGCCAGGTGGAGTTAATGCCTCGGTTATTCTTTCACAACTATTAGAACAGATTCAATCGCGGCATGTCCTGATTTGCGAAATGGTCGGGGTAAGGGTTGAGCATAACCTTTCTCATCTATGGTCCGACTGCGTAACGTGTATTCGCCAACCGCCAGACCCGGGAGCATAGCAATCCAGTGTGCATTCGTAAGGCGTAGCGGCCACACTTTCGGTGAACCGACAGGATCAAATCGGAGCGTGTTCTCAGGAATCTTACCTTCGTTAAGCGAGTCCCAGCGTTTTGGAGGTGAGAGGATTTCCGCATCAAACCATGGAGCCTGAGTAAAGTAGGGATCATCATCGGGTCGTGGCGCCGCTTTCGATTCGATCGAAACCTGCACCTTTGACAATCCGGAAATACCCACTTGGGCGTAACCCGATACCGGTATCTTGTCTCCCGCTCGGATCTCGCGAGGAATTGACAACGTCGCCGAGAATGTCTTCAGTGGACTGTCGATATCGTTGTTGTGTTCCGCGTAGGTATCGTTCGCGTGAGCCAGGTTTGTCAGCACAACGTGTGTAAGCCATTTTACCGACTTAAAACCGTATGCCTCGGGAACGACCATTCGCACCGGTCCGCCACGCTCGGCATCGAGCCATTCCCCGTTCAACTTGTAACACAGGATCACAGGGGGCAGATCGAAAGGATCTTCAAGGATCCGGCCGATTGGCAGCGAACTGCGGAAGAGCTGCTTTGGATCTTCATTGTGGTAACCGTAGTAGAAGACCCGGCGCAGATTCTCTTGCGGTTGGGTTCGCCATATCAATTCACGAAGCGGCACCCCCTCCCAGAGCCCCATACCGAGTGGACACCCCATATTGAGGCACGTCATGACCTTGGGAAAGCGGACCGCATGTCGTTCACCGAGTTTCTGTAACTCTTCGAAATCGACGGCGGTTCCATTAAGCTTTGTTCGAGGCTTATTGATCTTAGCTGGATTCTCAGGATCAGAGATCACTTCCAGGCGCCACGTGTCTCTGGTCAGACCGACTTCGCGCTTCTTCTCTTCGGACAATGTATGAGGAATCGGCTTGCCACGGGATATATCACCAAAGTGCGCCGCGGGAGTGAAATAAGGATCGGCAAGCGCTCCAGCTTTCTCAGGCTTTGCCGGAGGATTGGCCTTGGCCGCGTCTGTCTCTGCTGCCGCAACTTGAATGTCCATCCCGAGACTCTTCTTGTCAATCGGAACTGCTACAATCGATCCAAGCACTCCCAACTGTAGTAGATGGCGACGCGTCAGCTCCCAGTGCTCATTGAGAAATCGATCGTCCGTCATTTTTACCCTCGTTGTTCCAGTCCGGACAACGTCCCAGTACTTGACCCAAATTTCTCCGTCTGGATTCCCAAACGCTGCAACATCGTCACGAACAGATTACTGAGCGGTGGCGGGTTATCAGGATCGAACGCCATATGTTGACCATGTCGAAAGCCGCCGCCGGCGAAGAGCACGGGCAAGTTTTTAGATGAGTGATTGCTGGCATTGCCCAGGTTACTGCTGAATAAAACCATCGTCCGATCGAGCAAACTTTCGCCTTGTTCTTCGGTTTGCCTCAACTTTGCCAGAAACTCCTGCACTGTCTTCATCTTTTCCACCTCTATCTTCTTGAGCTGTTCGATTTTTCCGGGATCCTGGCCGTGGTGTGACAGATCGTGATGGCCCAACGACACACCATCGATCGGCGGTACAAGACTGGTCCCCAGCAGCATCATTGAAATGAGCCGTGTTGAATCGGTCTGCAGAGCCAGATGCGACAGATCGAACAACAACCGCGTCTTTCCAATGAGGTCAGCCGAGTTCATGTTGTTTTGAGGCTGCTGGGAATCGACGTTTGGTTTTGGCTTCTTGGCCCATTCCTCGGCGGCGGCCATGCGTCGTTCAAGCTCACGGACGCTGGTAAAGTATTCATCTACTTTCTCACGATCTCGCATGCCGAGTTTCGGTTGCATCTGCCTTGCCTGGTCGCGAACCGAATCGAGAATGCTTCGCCCGTCTCGAAGCCGTCGTTCCTGCGCCTGGACTTCATCCGGCCGCTCTTCCAGAAACAATCGAGCGAAAACGGAGGCCGGATATAGGTCCGACGGGACCAGCGCGCCACTACACGTCCACGACAAACCAAATCCCTCCGCCGATAGCGACAAACTGGCAAAACGTGTCTGCAAGCCAATCTGTTCAGCCGCGAACTGATCCAATGAAATGCTGTTACGGAAACCAGCCCGAATTTCCGGATGCGGGGCCGCTGTCAGAAAACTGTACATCGAATCGTGACTCGAGCCGACGCCGGGATGGGCCAAACCGGAGATCACAGTGAAGTCATTACGGAAATCCTTCAGCAGTTCCAAATAGGGAGATAGCTGATAGTCCCTCCCCACTTGCTCCGGAAAGAAATACTGTGGATGCACCCCCAGCGGCGTACAAATGCAAACCATGCGGCGCGGCGGACCGGGATTCACATCGGCACGTGATCGCGGTATGAGGCCGTCGAGGATCGGTAGACCTATCGTCACACCTGCGGCACGCAAAAACTGACGCCGCGTGCAGCGACTATAACTCGAATTGAGGAACGGCACGTGAGACTACTTTCGCTGAAAAAGATCGCTCGCCACGATTTCGTAAATGAGTGTACGGAAGCCGTAGTTCTTCTCTCGAACCGCCGCAACGATGGCTTCGACTTGAGGTTGATCCGCCGTAGTGGGGACTGCACCCGTCGCGTAAGTCAAAAGCCTGGTCGTCAGGGCGCGAGTAAACTGATCTTTATTACTGAGGAGCAGTTGCTTGAATTCATCGATGCCTCGAAAGGCCCGTCCATCCGGAAGCGAGTCTGCGGGGTCGATCCATTTACCATGGAAATACGGCATACGACGGCCATCGATCGTGATCTCTTCGCCATTCCCCGTGGTGCGATAACGATCACGCCACCCACCGATGACATCGAAGTTTTCCAGCGCAAAGCCGAGCGGATCGATCTCCACATGGCAACTCGCGCACGATTCGACCTGGCGATGTTTGGCTAATTGTTCGCGGATTGTGGTGGCGCCTCGAATGTCCGGTTCCAAGGCGGCAATGTTTTCTGGAGGTGGTGACGGAGGGTCTCCAAGAATTCGATCCAGGACCCAAACTCCTCGAGTCACCGGCGAAGTCAAAGTCCCGTTGGCCGTTACTTTCAGTGAACTCGCCATCGTGAGAACGCCGCCACGATGGCTGTTCGGTGGTAACTGCGTTCTGCGGAATGCAAAACCGTCAACATCCGGAATGTCGTAGTGCCGGGCCAGACGACCATTGAGCATCGTGAAATCAGAGGCGACAAAGTTTATAAGGCTCAGATCGTGCTTGAGAAGTTCCACGAAGAACAATTCGGTCTCACGAACCATCGATACTTTCAGCATGTCATCGAATTCGGGGTACAGGATGTGGCTCGGCTCGGTGAAATCGATGTCTTTCAGACCCAGCCATTGGCCGACGAAATTAGTAGCGAACTGCTGCGACTTCGGATGGTTCAACAGACGATCGACCTGCTCACGCAACGTCACGGACGGCCGAATTCTTTGATCCTTTTCGGGATCCCTCAATGCTGCATTCGTCCCATTTCCAGTCAAGTGGCCTTGTTCAGCAATCCCGAGCAACTCCTCATCAGGCAGCATACTCCAAAGGAAATAGGACAGCCGACTGGCAATCGAGACATCATCTAATTTGTCGGCACCCTCGCGAAGGAACAGGAAGTCGGGCGATACCAGGACTGCCGCAAGGCCGACGCGAATCGCTTGTTCGAAGGAACGTTTCTCCGCCAGTTTTGCGTCGACCAGCGCGAGGAACGGCCTGACGTCGGCATCAGTCACGGGACGTCGAAATGCTCGGCGAGCGAACTTACGAAGAATGCGGTCCGCATCGACGAGTGGTTCTTTCGACACCACTTCCACTCGATTGGACTGATTATGATTCGGTGATTTGGCCCGTTCCATGTCACCGAAGAGGCGACGATGACTTTCTGGAGGCCACGTATCGTGAAGCGGGCCTTCAACATCAATCCAGTCAACTCCCAAGCCAGGTCCATCAAATTTATCGGCGCCAACTTTTGTCACTGTTTGCGCATTCGCAAGGCCGTAGGGAGAAATGCGAATATGATCCCGCGCCTCGAAGTGGTCCAGGAATTCGGCTACCGTCGACTGATCGGGCTGAGCATCAAAATAATTGACAAGGTGATTCCTGGTCCCCATTAACATCGGACCAGCGTCCACACGGTAGGTCACGGTCTTGCCCGCACTTTGAAAACCGTACGTGGAGATACGAATCCGATAGGTTCCTCGATCCGGTGGATAGAATTGCCACAACGTGATCGCATTCCAAGCCGAAGAGCTGAACATCACGACCGAATCGTCGCGGTGACGATAGACGTTCTCGGTGGTTGTCTTGACAAGATTGTCGTCCCTTAAAAGATATCGTTTCTTGACTAGCGGCGGTTGCGGCAGGTTGGCGATGGCGACATTGAGTGCCTTGTCGGCCGCCTCCAAATACCGCTCCATCAGAAAAGACGACACGTGCAACGCCTCACCGACGTTGTCGAATCCACCTGCCGAACTGTCAAGGGGCAATAAGTCTTTCAGGTCAACTTCAATCGCCAACAAATCGCGAACCGTGTTTTCGTACTCGGTGCGGTTGAGTCGACGCAGAACCGCTCGATCTTGGATAACTGGTCGTGTCCCTTCGATTGGATTGCGATCATCTGCCGCAATACCCAACGATCGTAGTACAGTCACAATGAGTACGCCGAGAATTCCAAAGCGTTTCATGGTCAGCAAGGCTCACTTCATTTTGATGTACCGTATAAGCGCCAGCGCTCTTTGAGACCCGCAAGCGCCGTTTCAGCATACTCAGCGCTCATTGCCAGATTGATGCGGCGAACTTGACACCACTGCTCCGAATGTTGGCCGATGAAAGCCGCGCCCGATGGCATCACCATCGACCGGGAAATCTCAACCGATGTGATTTCAATGTCTGGAATTATGGTAACGATACCCCGGGTCGCTTCCAAATGTGACTGCAAGCGCAATATTCCACGTTGGACCTTCTGCTCAAAACCCTGTTCGCCTCACAGGGCGCGTCGGAAGTGTCAAGTCGGCACCTAATTGTGGAGAGCCGATAGTCACTGTAATCCAGAGCAGAATCATTCATTCCAAGACGGGCATAGAAATATGCAACTTCCTCGGTGCTCGCCCCGACTTCGAGATGGCCAGCGATCGATCGCGATCACCTTCGCCGGCCGGACAACCGACTACTGTGGATTTGTATTCCATGGCGCAGTGGATTGTGTTCGCGTGCCATGGATGATGGCGTGAAGCCTGTCATCGCCGCTTCGGAAAAAACGCCGTATCGCAGGGCATCGACCGCGTGGTCGTCGGCCTTCAGAACTTCGTCTCGCGCGTCGCGCGGGTTCAACCCGCGCTTGTTGCTTTTCAAACGGCGATAGGTTCGCATCTGCCGGACGAGATTGGGGCATTTCTCGCGTACGATCATCAAACGCGGCTGTGGACGTCCATCTTCGGAAGCCAGAAGAGGATCAGGCTTCAATAGCCTTTTGATCAGCTCAATCCCCTCTTCCACTGAGTTCTTTGCAGCCAGAATGTTCAGTGAATCATAACTCGGCGCGTGAATGCAAAATGACTCAGCAATTCGAAGGCAGTTCGGACTGGAAGGATCCGCCCAGGTAACCCCGTAGCGAGAATTCGTGGATGGCCAGGGTTGGCGGTTACTGATCCCCTTCAAATGCTCAATTACCGAGAATCGCGTATCATTGGAATAATATTCGTCGTAGACGAACCACTGTCCAACGCCATTGCGGCAGGCAAACAAACAACAAAATGCATTGTCGACTCCGAATCCCCAGTCAATCATCCGTCGATGATCACAGCCGGGTGGAAGATCCCAGTCCTCAGGCAGTCCGTGAATCGCAAGATCGAATTCCGGATAGACCAGACCTTCAAATCCACCCCACAGCCCTTTCATCCGGACGTCCCTCATCGACTCCGGAATCATGCCGAAGAACTGATCAAACCACTGCCTTGAAACATGCCCCGCCTCGACAGCACATTCCGTATTGGCACGGTAGATCGCCCAGCCATTGGGCAGCGCATTCTCCTCTTCCATCTCCTGCAAGCGAATCGAGAGTACGGGATCCACAGGTGTGAATTCGGCCAATTTGTTCCCATGGAATGTGTACTCGCGGCAACCTCGCAGGACCTCTTCCAGAATCCCCCAGGGGAATTGCTCTACGAACAGGAATCCGCCGATAGATTCGCCTTGCATCTTGGAGCGGCCTTGCTCGTACGACTTAAAGACCAGTTGCCAGTTGTGATCAGGATCCTCGTCACGCGGCTTCAGTGGGACGGAGAAAGGCCAGCCATTGTCCTGTTTGAACCAGCGAATGCGTTCCAAATCGATCATCTCAGCAGGCAAGAGCCCCAATTGATCGAGCTTTTCCTTCCAACAGACATTCATCGTCTGCTCGTAGGTTTCTGCGATGATCCAAAATGGAGTGTCTTTCCGCGGTGCGGGATTCGTCGCCAAGAATTGCACAACTTTGCACAAGCTCAATGTTGTTGTTCCTGCCCCATTTCCACCCAGCAGGAAAGTCACTCCTGGAAGATTCGAAAACAGAAATGCAGTTTGCTCGTCATATCGGTGTGCCTGATCATGGCGTGGGAGTAACTTGTGAAACGCTGTATGATCAAGGTACGCGGCCATGCTTTCCAATCCATGAACGTCCGGTCTATCGTTTTCCCGAGGTTTCATTGACCGACTCATTTGGGCTTGGCATTGATGCACCCACGAGTTCATAAAGATCCGATAGACGGAACTTCACACCGCGATCCATCAAACTTGTCCAAGCCTGCAGCTTCTTGTCGACTTCGGCATCTTCGGTTTCAATGACGAACCGAGGTCGGAAGCCGGGATCCATCCAAACTCCCTTCTGTACATTGATCCGAATCAGCGATTCCAGAAGATCGCCGGTTAATGTTTCTTCCAGGCCAGTGGCGTCACTCTTCAAGATTTGAAGGAGCGTATTCTGATGGAGATCCGCGACGCCCGAACCCAGACCGGTTGCGTCCGATTCTGACGATAAGACCTGGCCAAGGATGTATCGTTTAATTCTGCGACCGAAGTATTCAGTCAGCAGCGAATGCAATGTATCGACGCCGTTGAAACCAGGATCTATGACTTCAATGCCATATTGACCAACATCGCCGGTCGGGACAGGGACGAGCAGAATATGTTCCTGGCCGCTGTTATAGTTTTCGGCCGCCGCTTTTGTTTCGTCGTGAGCTTGCTGATTTCCCTGCGGATACTTCCAGACTTGGATGCCGCCGGCCATTCGCTCCAGAAACTCCATCAGAAATGCCATTGTTTCCTGCTTCTGAACCCACTCCCAATAGATGACCGATCGAATTCCCACTCCGTAAATTGCGCCGGCCCGCAGTCCGTCTTCGTACGCCGCGTCTTCGATCTGATGCTTGTGAACCAGCATCAGCCGCCGTTCGGCCGGTGACAGAAAATATCCCAGTCCGAAATCAGTCGGCTCCACCTTCCAGCGGCCATGAATTACATCGCCAATCTGATAATTACCGCCCACTCGAATGCCCAGTTGCCCCTCATACGAGCCCGGTGGCATATCTCTGTCGGGACGTTGCTGACGAAACACCAGCTTATCACCACTTATCGGACGCCAGCCCCAGTCATCCTGGTGTCGCGGTGTCGGCAGATACACTGACCGGTCGTTTATGACCTGAGCGCCCCAGCGGTGCTGAATGCCGTACTTGCCATACCAAATGGCCTGTTGACAGGTACGTCGGTATTCAGTGAAGTGGCTGATCCGTCGGCAGATTCGTTCGAGTAGTGCGCAAAACTCGTGTTGCGAAGGCTGAGTGCCGCCCGATTCGGGCTCAATGCGCCAATCGAGCAATGCCACGGAGCGTTGACGTGAATCGAGGCACTCCCGAATCCCGACATCATTCCGCATGAACCTTGCATTGTCCCGAGAAATCAGGAGTGCTTCATCATAGTCTCGATAGACCGATGCGAGAGACGAATATCGATTCATGAATGTGTCGACGTGTTGAACCAGATATCGCCCCGAATTGGGTGGACTCCAGTCGATTCGCCCATCGGAAAGGCGTTTCCCAACAGCCACGCCCGGCATCAGAGATTGGTTGCGGATTTCCATAGTTCATTCCCGTCGCGGACGATTGCGGGGCAGACAACGAAAAAACCGCAACCTTCGAAACAAGATTGCGGCCTGAATGTTTCAGTACCGTCTATACGATTTCCCGGCAGCTTTTGAACTACGACACCGATGTGCAGGCTTTCACGCTGTATATCATCGCATTCATGTGAAGCTCGGAAACGGTCGAGATGGTGATGAAAGTTCCGACTTCGCAAAGGCATCTATGAAGCCGCCGCCGCAACGGACCTTGATTGGCGCTTTTTCCAATGACAGATCATTGCAGCCACGCCATTCGTGGTGATGTCGTGCCCCAGCAGACGCACCTCCGATGCAATCTCGTTAGCACCCTTGGATCCGTCGTACTTTGTGTAGAGTTCAATTACTAGCGATCTCAGCGCCTCGCGATCGGCAGCCAACGTGGCATTGACGTCATCGTCGTCATCATCATCAAAACTCTGAACATCGCGAATTCCAAGGTGATAACCGGGACCGTCGACCGGGGTAACACCAATGCGTTGTGCCGCCGCCATTACCACATCCCGAGTCACTCCTTTAGCTCGCTCAATTTGTTGCACAAACGCCCCGTCGCGAATCATTTCTTCGACCGTTGCTGGATCATCATATCTCTTCGCACATTCCAATCGATCAAATGCCGACAGTTTGGATGCGAGTTCCATTTGACGACGCTTCAATGTCTCCTGCAGCCAGGGGGGAACCCAGCCTTCCGGAATCACCGAACCGGGTTCGTGGGCCTCCTTTTCGATCAACCCGATATCCGGAGCACCATTTGCCTGGATGAACGGTCCGACGCCACGGCGACCATAGATATGACGGGCAATCTGATCATGAGTGACGCCTTGCTCCAGCAGAACGCTGACCGGTTCAAGGCGTTCCCCCACGGGAGCATCAGAACCCGCGCGAGCGATTGCCGCTGCCTTGGCTGCAGCCCAGAAACTTGGCCATGGTGCCCCATTCTCAAGTCGAACTTTGCCAATCTCACGAAGGCTGTATCCTCGATATTCTTCGTGTAATCTTGGCACCGCGATGATCGCCAAATCTCGACAACATTCCGGGATGTCACCCTGACCACATGTCATGGCCGCCGAATGGATCCCCAGACGCACATCCTCGGGGACGACTGGCCCCCCATTCGGGTCATTCATCCACTTCGTAATTCGCCGCAACATCTCATCCACCATTCGCAAAATCTCAATGACGCGGTTTTCCACTGACATCCCATTTC
>Ga0206803_1030_pt1 | contig 38410 bp, 33 predicted proteins | sample Alteio_BWOrgCont_61_FD_152909 | JGI IMG/M metagenome (GOLD analysis project Ga0206803, IMG submission 152909) | Enriched cells from forest soil in Barre Woods Harvard Forest LTER site, Petersham, Massachusetts, United States -... | ecosystem: Environmental > Terrestrial > Soil > Temperate forest >... | reverse complement strand
AACCGGACGCGCCGGCAATACAGGCGAGGCGATTTCCTTGGTATCTATTAATGAGCACAAACTGCTCAGCGATATCGAACGATTGCTAAAACGTGCGATTGCGCAGGTCATTATCCCGGGCTATAAGCCAGATCCTACGATAAAAGCCGAGCCCATCGTGAATGGAAGTAATTTTAGAAGAGATTCTCGGGCAGGTCCTAGACGCAATCCCAATGGCAATAGGCACGGCGGCCCCCGCAAGCAAGCAAATGGCTCAGGTTCTAACAGCCGTTCCTATCCCTCAAGAACAAACTCGAAACCCTAATTATGAACCCAGGCCTTAAGGCCTGGGTCTCTTACTCTGTGGCTTCGCACCCCCCCCACAAGCGTTTTTTTGAAAATACCCGGCACGCCGGAGAATGGATCAAGTAAACCTTTTAAAAAAAAGCGGTTGCCAGTAATACTACAGTCGTAGTATATTAACCTCCATCAATCGAGGCAACGCGATGTCAAAGAGGGCTTTTGGCGAATTAGAACTCGCTATATTAAATATTCTTAAGTCCGGAGGCCGGATGACGGTCAAACAGGTTCATAAAATCCTGGGGGAAGAGAATAAGTATAATACGATCATGACCGTCATGCACCGACTTGCCGAAAAAAAACTCCTCGCACGCGAACGCGTGGGATTGCAATACGAATACTGGATGATTTCTTCCGCGGGCAAAGTCCCTTCTTTCCTACAGCAGCTCAAGCAGAAGATTTGCGGCACCAAGACATCTGTCATGGTCAGCTACTTGATCGAATCGGCCGATGACATCACAGATGAAGATCTTGTTGAAATGGAAAAACTGATTGAGCACGCAAAAGAAAAAAGGAGAAAAAAATGAGCGACAGCAGCCTCATTTTAGCCCACCTTTTGCATTTGGTTGTGAGCAGCATCCTCGTTTTTTTTGCAGTCGCTCTCCTCATGGAGGGCTGTCTATTCATATTCCGGATAAAAAGCCCACGCATCCGCGCTACCTGCCGCTCCCTTCTTATTTTAAAACTGCCTCTCGATATGTTCCTCCGTCATCTCTTTCCAAAAGAAGCTTTTATCAATTTTAATCCCTTCAGTTGCATGCAATACCTAGAGAAATTCATCATCAATCTCCTTCCCGCTCATTTGAAGGGTTCTGCATTAGCTACCGCCGACCCCTCGCTTGCAAACCTCATGGCAACGCATATCCCCTCTCTCTGGCTTAAAACCTTTCTCATAGGCATTATCCTTATTTCCGCCTTCCTTTTCGGGCGTGTAGTTTTGCGACTTTTCAAATCCACACATTACCTAAACACTATTTGCCGTTCAGCGCAGCCATGCCTTAGGACCATCACAAACGAGCAACTACGGAACGCACTGAAAAAGTCTAGAGTCTCTATTTTAATGTCAGCCGATGTGAGCACTCCTTTTGCCGCCAAACGCCACACAATCCTCTTTCCAAACGGTTTGGTCAAAGAACTCTCCCAAGATGAATTTGAAGCTGTCGTTGCCCACGAATTAGAACATTTGCGCTGGTGCGATCCTATGGCGAGGCTTGTCAATTCTATCCTCACTTCGCTATTTTGGTGGATTCCGATGCAAAGGTGGATAAAAAAACTGGAAGAAGAGCAAGAACAAGCAAGCGACTTGTCCATCATCAATTACCGGCTAGATCATCATGCTCTGGCTACCGCCCTGGTAAAAACGGCCAGCAAGGGTGTGCATGTGAAGTATCCCGTCGCCGCCCTCTGCCGCCTTGTTTCTCAAAAAAGCCTCCTCTTCAGGCGTCTTAAAACGATTTTGGAAGATAATAGCGCATACCTGCTAAATCGACCACTGCCGCCCCGCATCCTGGAATCGGCGTTAGTTTCTTCCTCATTGATATTGTTTTGGATTTGCTAGAAAGAAATCTGATTCCCTTCAATTATACCGAAACAACCTGAGAATCGGTTTTTGGCATCGTCAGCTTTTCCCCGAAATTCGTGTGCTCACTCGCGCCTGTATGGCGCCTCCCATGCCGCTCACCTTAGACAAACTATTGCCCGAGCTTCCGGGCTCCACCGCACGCAAATTTTGGGGAGCCTCCTTGCCAAATTCCCGATTCTTCAGGTTGTTTCGGTATAGAAGTTTTTTGTTAGTGGATTTTTGGTTGCTGCTGCACAATCAAAAAAAACTCTACTTTTCGAGTAAAAGCGTATAGCCCATGCTAAAAAGCGAGCAGACTCGTACCAAGACACTTCTTGCGGCGGCGATCGGCAATGCGCTGGAATGGTATGATTTTGGACTTTACGGTTTTTTTTGCACTCACTCTGCAAAAACTCTTTTTCCCCTTTGACTCTACTGAAAAAGGGTTGCTTTCTGTCTTTATTGTTTTTGCTGTCGGTTTTTTCATGCGGCCGTTAGGAGGTGTCTTCTTTGGCATTCTTGGCGACACCCATGGGCGAAAGATAGCGCTTATCGCCTCTCTTATCACGATGGCCTTGCCTACATTTTTCTTCGCCTTTCTGCCTACTTACGCACAAGCGGGAATATGGGCCATCGCCCTCTTCATCATTTTACGCCTTATTCAGGGACTGGCAGTCGGAGGAGAGATGATGGGCTCCTTAACATTTTTAGCGGAACATGCGCTTCCCGCTTCCCGAGGACTTAACGCTAGTTTGATCTATAGCTTGGGAACGACTGGCGGTCTTTTGGGCACGCTCGCTGGAACACTGCTCCACCTCTTTTTTTCAGATGAGGCTATTCTTGCATGGGCCTGGCGGCTCCCTTTTTTATTTGGAATTGTTGTCGGGGGCATTGGTCTTTATATTCGTATGAAAGTGCAAGAGACACCTCTATTCCGTAAAATTGCCTCTGCCAATCAAACGTCCCGCTCTCCACTTAGAGAGTCTTTGAAAAAACACCCTCGAGAAATCGTTGTGATTTTTCTTTTGATCTCCTTTCAGGCTGTCGGCTATTACCTGCCTTTTGTCTATCTCATTACGTGGCTTGCCAATCAGGCGCATTTTTCTGCTTTTACTTCCTTTCTTATCAATACGCTTGGGTTACTAACGCTTATCGTATTCATTCCCCTGTTTGCTCACCTTTCCGACTTGTTCGGCAGAAAAAAAATCATGATGGCAGGGGCAGCTTTGACAGTTCTTTTCTCCTATCCCCTATTTACGTTCCTCTCCACCATCGGGGACACTTCATCGGCTTTTACTAGCGCTTATATTGCTCTAGCGCTTTTTGCAATAGCGACCGCGCTCTATCAGGGGCCTCTTGCTGCGACACTGGCAGAACTTCTTGCGACCAAATACCGCTACACCTCGCTCGTAATCGGTTATAATTTCAGCGCAGCTATTTTCGGAGGAACAACGCCTTTTTTTGCCACTTATCTGATTCAGGTTACAGGATTTTCACAGGCCCCTGCTTTTCTGCTTATGGGAACGGGGCTGATTGCATTTTTCACCCTTCTCTTTTTTGTCAAAGAGACCTTTCGCATGGTTTTGAAGTAAGATCTTTCCAAGATTTCTAAATGGATAAATCCGGCGGAAGTTCCGTGGACGGCGTGGCAGGCTCGAGCAAAGAAGACCTATGGAATACATCCAAGGAAAAATTCGAGATCGTTGCTACGGAATCTGTGGAGTTCACATTGACTATGAAGGTAAATTCGTATTCAGCGCAGGCGTTTAAACCTCCCGCTAGCATTTTGTCTTGAGACTCGCTTAAACCAGAATAAAAACGTCTTGCTGCTAGAAGAGCTGTTTGGACGAGAAATTCAATCCGCTCGCCATCCAATGGGCGTTTAGGAGAACTTGAAACTGTAAGCCCAGCGATCCTGGCTTGCATGGCAGGAGAAAATTCAACAAGCTCAGTTTCGTCAGCTCTTGCACGGTCTTTATTGATATGTTCTACAATAGATAGAATCTCAGATTGCGAAAGTTCTCTCGTAATTGGTCGGCTGCTTGAAGCAACTGGGAGCGTGGCCATGTAATCTCCTTCCTTATTCTTGATAAATAAGCCTTTGTTTTTTACAGCATCTTCGAAAGCGTCCTTCGAATCTTTCCGGAAAATGGTCGGTTTGACGAATCAATAGCGTAGATTTTTTTTGAAAAATCATAACAATTAAAAATTTTTGTTGCCACACAAAATCTTAGGATACAACAACTTGGGACTAATGAGGTAAATTGTAGCGTAGGCTAAAGCCTACTCTACAACAACTCTTCCCATTCATTATCAATACTTTACGTCACTAATATGATATTTATAAAAACGCTTTCAATTCTAAATTATTTAGTTTACAACTATTAAATTAACTGATATAATTAATAATAACACAAAAAATTTAAATAGAGATTTATATATTATGGCAACAATTTCCAGTTCGCCCATCCCGAGTCATGCCGGACCCACGGCAACTGAGGACTCGGGCGAAGACCCTGTTACAAGCGCTTTTGAAGCGCGTCTCACAGAATATAGCAGCGATTTTCTGCGCAAACTAAACGGGATGTATACGCCCCCTTTAGTGCCAGAGATCGAAGTAGAACTTAATGCGCGCGACATTTCTGTTGGAGTTGGTGTTAGTATTGAACGCGGAAATATCACACTCCGTCTGCCATTACTTTTTTTAGTGAGAGCCGAAGATTTAGACCCATCTACACCAATCGGAGCTTATTTAAAGCGCTCCTATAAGTTTTTTACCTACGCTGAACGATATGAATTCGAATTCTTTAAGAAACTTTGCAAAAACCCTGCTTTGTTAGAAAAAGCAAAGAGCTTCTTCCTATCACATGAGGCGGCCCATATCTACTACGGTGATATTTACAAAAGACCTGCTGATGATGAAGAATCCCAACTCGATGAGATAAGAGCTGATCTATTCGGTGCCGAAAATTCCGGAGATGCTGATGGGGCTATTTATTTTTTCAACATTCGAGATGACTTCTTTTTTATGGCTGCAGGCTCACATCCGCATCACCTTCTGCGATCACAGTACCTCACCCGATTAAAAACGCAGTCCTTAGCAGGAAAAGCAATCGCCGGCCCATCGCCTGCGCGCCCAGGAGCGCCTACTCCCGAGGCAAGCTCCCTACCCTCTTTAACCCCCTCCACGAGCGCCCCCCGTCCGGCCACGCCGCCCAGTCATTCCCTTGCCCCTGCAAGAGGCCGTGTTCGCGACAGAGCGCCTTCATCTTCTTCTCAGGGCCCTCTCCTCTCCCCCATAACCTCATCGAGCAGCCCTCGTCCGGCCACCCCGCCCAGTCATTCCCTTGCCCCTGTAAAAGGCCGTCCTCGCCACAGAGCGCCTCTAGCAAGTTCAAGCGGGCCCGTGATTTTGCCGCCATTAGGGTCGTTGTCTTCTTACTAACCATCCACCCAAGAAGCTTAGCCAGTATCCCTGCCCGAAGGCCCATAGAAACTTAAGGTTGGGTAGGAATTTTTCTGCTAGAAATAGTATGCATAGCCCGCCAATCACAATGACTGTCTGCCACCCGCGCGCACCTAGGCGCATCCCTTTCTGAACACCCATTTTTTCGTACATAATCAAGCCCGCGGCCACGCCAAGAGTTGGGAAGAACAAGTACAAAACCCAGGATAACGAGAAAATGAGCCCAAGAAATAAAAACAGAAAAGAGAATGATATAGCTGCCGTTTTCCAGATTGTTTCAAAAAGAGGGAACAATTTCCAGTACATCAGCAACAATAGGCCACCCACGACTAACCCACCTAGGATATCAGTAGAATAATGAAGCCCTAGATAGACTCTAGAAAAGCACAGCAGCAACGCAAACGCCAGGGCCAACCATCGGTAAAGCCACCGTCGACACTCGATAAACACAAGGCCGCAATATATAGCCGCTGATTGAGCCGCGCCGCTTGGTAATCCCGGGGAAGCGCTGCACAGGATTCCTACTAAGGGATCGATTTGGCAAGGCCTAGGTTGATGAAAAGCCCCTTTTAACACTTTATTCACTACGAGACTTATCACAAGAATATAGAAAAAGCGAATGCCAATGCGTCTATCCCACAGATACCAGGCCAGGGCAATCACAATAAGTGAAAAATAGGCCGTATCTACATAATTCCAACCTTTAAAAACGGCATCCATCCATGGAGACCGCAATGCATCCTGCAAGCTGCGTATCCATTGCATTTGCACGTCATACATCAGCTGCATAGCTAGCCGACGAGCTGGGTGTAAAGCGTATCGACATCATCCACGAAGGTGCCGTAAGGGAAGGCGGGCCAGTCACCATCGAGGTATTGGTTAATGTCGTTAATATCCGCATCGACCTTTTCAAGTGCGGCGTAAGCGTTTTCAGAGAGTTCATCTTTGTAGTCGCGAACGTTGCGCAGCTCTCTTTGCATATGGCCAACTTCATCGCGGATCTCGGTTCTATACTTTTCTTTCCTTGTGTCATTTTCTGCAAGGGCGTCCAGAATATACCCCTTATCGATGACCAGCTTGGCACGCTCTTTGATTTCTTCCGCAATTCTGAGGACCTCCGTCGGCACGGGGTCGATCTTGCCTGGGCCTCCAATGCCTTCAGGCGGAATATTACCAATTGGCATAGCCTTTCCTTGTCTACTGAACCTGGGAATTTCACCTTGCCTTTTTGAACCATAAAAATCAGCTGGATAATTCTCTTGTTTAAAAAATTTAATCTCCATCACATTGCAGAAGTGGTGAAGGAGTTCTGCATGCAACCCGATAACCCCCGCATCCTGACGATCAATGGCGGCTCGTCGAGCATCAAATTTGCCTTGTTCGAGACTCGTGACCCGCTTAAGCAAATTCTAGAGGGTGAGATCGAGAGAATTGGGTTGCCGGAGGCCGCTTTGAACGTGAAAGGCTTAGGTTCGGCTGACAACTTTTCGCAGTTAGTGACGGCGCCGGATCACTCGGCGGCCGTGGGCATTCTGATGGATTGGATCGAGAAACACTCCGAGCATAGCACACTCGCCGCTGTAGGGCATCGCGTGGTGCATGGCGGGCCGAAGTATTACAAGCCGGAGCGCATCACTGCAGAAATACTTGCAGAACTGCAAAGCCTTATTCCATTTGACCCTGAGCACCTTCCGGAGGAGATCCTGCTTATCGAGGCGTTTCATCGCCGATTTCCTGATCTGCTCCAAGTGGCGTGTTTCGACACAGCTTTTCACCATGATCTGCCACGAGTGGCTAAGATGCTCCCGATCCCGCGCCGCTACGAAGCGAAAGGGGTGCGTCGATATGGGTTTCACGGGTTATCCTATGAGTTTCTCATAGGTGAACTGGCCCGCCTGGCCGGACCTAAAGCGGCACAAGGACGGGTCATCCTCGCCCATCTCGGCAATGGAGCGAGCCTGGCAGCGGTATATGATGGCAAATCTGTCGATACAAGCATGAGTTTCACGCCGACGGCCGGAGTGCCGATGAGTACCCGGTCAGGCGATCTTGATCCCGGACTTAGTTGGTACCTCTCGCGCACCGAGGGTCTCGATGCACAAGGATTTAATGAGATGGTCACTTTCCAGTCCGGGCTGCTCGGCGTGTCGGAGACAAGTTCCGATATGCATGTGTTGCTGGGCTGTGAAACACAAGACGTACGGGCCGCTGAAGCGGTCGCGCTGTTTTGCTACCAGGTCAAAAAATGGATCGGCGCATTCTCGGCGGCGCTCAGCGGCCTGGATACGCTGGTATTCGCCGGCGGCATTGGAGAGAATGCACCTATCGTACGGGCTAAGGTTTGCGAGGGGCTGAAATTCCTTGGAATCGAACTCGAAGAAAAACGAAATACGGCGAATGAAGGAGTAATTTCCACGGCGGATAGCCGCGTTGCGGTCCGCGTTATTCGCACGAATGAAGCATGGATGATAGCCAAGACGGTTTGCCGATTCTTAAGCCTTGGCTAAAAAAAGGGAGCAGCTGGATGAATAAAAAAAACACAGAAATTTCGGCCAATAATATCAATCGCACTTCTCATTTATCCAATGAGAGAACCTTCCTGGCATGGATTAGAACCATTCTTGGTTTAATGGCTTTCGGATTTGTGATTGAAAGGTTTTCCGTTTTTGTACAACAAATAGGATCTATTTTAGGAAAATCAGGAATGCAGGAGTTTGGTCCAATTCCTTCCCCACTCCAAGGATATTCTTCCATATTGGGCATCTCTCTAGTAGGCATGGGGGCACTTCTTTGTATCTTTGCATTTCTCAAATTTAAAAAGACGGAGAAAGAAATTAATGACGATACTTATCACACCCCGGCTTTAATTAATGCCATACTTATGTTGTTCGTTCTTTTCATCGGTGTTGTTCTGTTAATTTATTTAATTAAATCAAGCGTTACAAAATGAGATAAACCATGATAACAAAAACTCTTTCCCCGGAACTGCTCCACAAGATGAATGCCTACTGGCGGGCTGCCAACTATCTGTCGGTCGGTCAGATTTATCTCTACGACAATCCGCTGCTGAAGGAGCCGCTGAAGCTCTCGCACGTGAAACCGCTGGTAGTCGGACACTGGGGCACAACGCCGGGCCAGAACTTTATCTATGTGCATTTGAACCGGGTGATCAAAAAGTATGACCTGAATATGTTCTACATCGCCGGCCCTGGCCATGGCGGCCCGGCGCTGGTAGGGAATACTTACCTAGAAGGCTCCTATAGCGAGATCTATCCGGATATCAGCCAAGACGAAGCCGGAATGAAAAAGCTGTTCAAGCAATTTTCGTTTCCTGGCGGGATTTCGAGCCATGTGGCGCCGACGACGCCGGGATCGATTCACGAAGGCGGCGAGCTGGGCTATTCGCTCAGCCATGCCTTCGGGGCTGTGTTCGATAATCCCGATTTGATCGTCGCCTGCATCATCGGCGATGGCGAAGCGGAAACTGGCCCTTTAGCGACTGCATGGCAGTCAAATAAGTTTCTCGACCCAATTACCGATGGAGCTGTGCTCCCGATCCTGCACCTCAATGGGTACAAGATCAGCAACCCGACTGTCCTGGCCCGCATCGAGCATGAGGAATTGGAGCAATTCTTGCGAGGCTGCGGCTGGACGCCCTACTTTGTGGAAGGCGATGAGCCGGAAGAGATGCATCAACTTATGGCCAGTACTATGGAAAAGGCCATCGAAGATATTCGGCAATTCCAGAGCCAAGCACGGAGCCAGAATAACACTACTCGGCGGCGATGGCCCATGATTGTCCTGAGATCGCCTAAGGGCTGGACGGGGCCGAAAGTCGTCGATGGGCTGCAAGTTGAGGGCACATTCCGCGCTCATCAGGTGCCGCTCCTGGTGGATGGCGAGCATCCCGAGCATGTTCAGCAGCTTGAAAGCTGGATGAAAAGCTACAAGGCAGAAGAACTGTTCGATGAGCAAGGAACGCTTATACCGGAATTGGCAGAGTTGGCACCGAAGGGTAACCGGCGTATGGGCGCCAATCCCCACGCCAATGGCGGCATTCTTCTGCGCGATCTGCACATGCCGGATTTCCACATCCACGCGGTGAATGTGCCTTCGCCTGGCGCAATTGAAGGTCAAGATACGCTCGTGCTAGGTAAGTTCTTGCGCGACGTGGCCAAGCTGAATCAGGATCAGCGTAATTTCCGTGTCTTCGGTCCCGATGAGACTCTCTCGAATCTCTTGGGCGCGGTCTTTGAAGTCACGAGCCGCCAGTGGGACGCCCGGGAAGTAAATAATGATGAATTCCTCGCGCCAGCCGGACGCGTGCTGGACTCGATGCTTAGCGAGCATCAGTGCGAGGGTTGGTTGGAAGGATATCTACTGACCGGGCGGCATGGGCTGTTCAACAGCTATGAGGCATTCATTCGCATCGTCGATTCGATGTTCAGCCAGCACGCTAAGTGGTTGAAAGTGTGCTTAGAACTGCCTTGGCGCCGGAAGATCGCTTCGCTGAACTACCTTCTTGCCTCCCATGTCTGGCAGCAGGACCACAACGGCTTCACGCACCAAGATCCAGGCTTCCTCGACCACGTTATCAACAAGAAGGCCGATATTGTACGCGTTTACCTGCCGCCTGATGCTAATTGCCTGTTATCGGTGTTTGATCACTGCCTGCGAAGCCGGAATTACGTCAACGTGGTCGTCGCTGGCAAACACCCCCTCCCACAATGGTTGACCATGGATGCGGCAGTTGTGCATTGCACGGAAGGGATCGGCATTTGGCAATGGGCCAGCAACGATCAGAATGCCGAGCCGGACGTGGTGATGGCCTGCTGCGGAGACACGCCTACGCTGGAGATCTTGGCTGCTGTTTCCATCCTTCGTCAGCATCTGCCCGATCTGAAAATCCGTGTGGTCAATGTCGTTGATCTGATGAAGCTTCAGCCTAAGAGCGAGCACCCGCATGGGCTAAGCGATATAGATTACGATTCGCTTTTCACCAAAGATAAGCACATTATCTTCAACTTTCATGGATATCCCACGCTAGTGCACCGGCTGACCTACCGCAGGACCAACCAAAATCTGCACGTTCGGGGGTACAAGGAAGAGGGCACGATCACGACAGCCTTTGACATGCGTGTGCAAAACGATATTGACCGGTTTCACCTGGTACAAGACGTGGTCGATCGGCTGCCGCAATTAGGCGCTAAAGGAGCTTACCTAAAGCAGATGATGCAGGATAAGTTGATCGAGCATAAGCATTACATCGACAAGCACGGCCAAGACATGCCGGAAATCCGGAATTGGAAGTGGAGTAACCACAATTGAATGCCAAAAATCTTGTAGTTACTGCGAAAATGCTCGTCGCTGGAGACAAGGGTCTTCTCGCTATGGATGAAAGCAATCCAACCTGCAACAAGCGATTTGCCAAGTTGGGGATACCACAGACAGAGGAGGCCCGGCGTGCTTATCGGGAATTGATTGTGACCACCCCTAATCTCGGCGAGTGCATCAGCGGTGTGATCCTCTATGATGAAACGATTAGGCAGCAGAAGAAAGATGGCACTCCTTTCATTAAAGTCATCATCAATGCGGGGATCATTCCCGGCATCAAAGTGGACACCGGTGCAAAGGAAATGGCGGCACATCCGGGAGAGAAAATAACCGAAGGCCTGGATGGATTGCGCGAACGCCTGGCTGAATATTCACAAATGGGCGCCCGTTTTGCCAAATGGCGGGCAGTGATTGCCATAGGCGATGGCATTCCAAGCAGGGGCTGCATCGAGGCCAACGCACAGACTCTAGCCCGCTATGCCGCCTTATGCCAAGAAGCTGGATTGGTCCCTATCGTCGAACCAGAAGTTCTGATGGAGGGCGAGCATACGTTGGATCGGTGCTTCGCGGTAACAGAAGAAGTCTTGCATACAGTCTTCAATCAGTTTTACACACAACGAGTCATGCTGGAAGGTATGATCCTCAAGCCTAACATGGTTCTTCCCGGATTGACCTGTCCCAAGCAAGAAGCGGCAGACGAAGTGGCGGATGCCACAGTGAATTGTCTCTTGAGGACCGTTCCCGCTGCTGTTCCGGGGATTGCATTTTTGTCAGGCGGGCAAAGCTGCGAATTGGCCTCAGCCCGTTTGAATGCCATGAATGTAAGATTTAAATCACAAATGCCTTGGGGCTTGGCATTTTCATTTGCTCGCGCCATTCAACAGCCAGCTTTGGAGATTTGGCAAGGCAAGGAAGCCAACGTGCCTGCGGCACAGCAAGCTCTTTACAACCGAGCTACATGCAACCAGGCTGCGCGCCGCGGCGAATACAATAGCGCAATGGAAAAAACAGGAGAGCTTTATGGGACCTGATGCCGATAAACCTAAAAAAGCTCCTGCATTGGATCCCAATGCCGACAAGTCCAAGACTCCGGAATCCAAGCCCGAATCTCCCCGATCGAACCCGGAATCAAAACCCAATGCAAACGAAGATCTGAAATCCCTCCCTCTGGAAGAGGTAAAGAAAAAATTGGGATTCTCTCCGGAGGGTCTGAGCCAAGCCGAGGCGCAAAAGCGGCTGACTCAATATGGACCTAATGAACTAAAAGAAAAGAAAGTCAATCCCTTCTTAAAATTCCTCAGCTATTTTTGGGGCCCTATCCCATGGATGATTGAAATAGCGGTGATCTTGTCGGGCGTGGTCCAGCACTGGCCGGATTTTTTCATCATCCTCCTCTTGCTGTTTGCCAACGCCATAGTCGGTTTTTGGGAAGAACATAAGGCAGCCAATGCCATTGCTGCCCTGAAGGCCCAGCTTGCGGTTAAGGCCCGAGTGAAACGCGATGGGAAGTGGACCACGCCGACAGCCCGTGAGTTGGTCCCAGGCGACGTCATTCGATTGCGCTCAGGCGATATTGTGCCGGCGGATGCGCGCCTCCTGGATGGAGATCCGCTGGAGGTGGATCAGTCTGCATTGACGGGAGAATCGTTGCCTGTAGTCAAGAAATCTGGCGAGGCGGTGTTTTCAGGATCGATTGTGCGCCAAGGCGAAATCGGTGCACTGGTCTATGGCACGGGAATGAACACTTACTTCGGCAAGACGGCGCAACTGGTTGAGGAGGCGCACACCGCCAGCCATTTTCAAAAGGCGGTTTTGAAAATCGGCAATTATCTGATCATTTTAGCAGCAGTTATGGTGGCGGCGATTATTACCGTCGCGATCTTCCGCGGCGACCCGATCCTCACAACGCTTCAGTTCGCCCTAGTGTTGACTGTGGCGGCTATCCCCGTAGCGATGCCGACGGTGTTGTCAGTGACAATGGCAGTCGGTGCTCGCCTGCTTGCCAAGAAACAGGCGATTGTGAGCCGCTTGGTGGCTATCGAGGAACTGGCGGGCGTAGACATATTGTGCGCGGACAAGACCGGCACCCTGACACAGAACAAGTTGACCCTGGGCGATCCGTTCGTTGTAGACAAACCCTCTGCCGAGCAAGTGGTTCTGTACGCCGCTCTAGCGTCGCGCGGGGACAATAACGACACCATTGATCTGGCCGTTCTGGGTGGTCTGAAAAACAAAGATGCATTGAAAGGTTATCAGATAGTCCATTTCCAGCCATTTGATGCGGTGCATAAACGCACAGAAGCCACGGTGAAAGGCCAGGATGGAAAACAGTTCAAGGTGACGAAAGGCGCGCCGCAGGTAATTTTGGCATTATCGGCCAATGTGGGCCAAGTGAAAGAGTCCGCTATGAAGGCTGTAGACGAATTCGCAGCGCGCGGTTTTCGTTCTTTGGGTGTGGCACGGAATGAGGGAGATGGCGGTTGGCAGCTTCTAGGTGTGCTCCCCCTCTTCGATCCGCCGAGAGAGGACGCCAAGGCAACCATTGCGACCGCAGGACAGATGGGCGTGAAGATCAAGATGGTTACGGGTGATCAACTCGCCATCGCCAAGGAAACTGCCAAGGTATTAGGCCTGGGCACAAATATCCTTGATGCCTCTGGTTTAGGCGACTCAAAACATCAGGAGACCACGGAGACGGCCGAGTCTATCGAGAAGGCCGACGGTTTCGCCCAGGTGTTCCCCGAACACAAGTTCCACATTGTAGATGTCCTGCAAAAACGGGGCCACATGGTCGGCATGACAGGCGACGGGGTGAATGACGCCCCCGCGCTGAAGAAGGCCGACTGCGGCATCGCCGTTTCAGGTGCGACGGATGCGGCGCGCGCCGCGGCCTCCATCGTGCTGATGGCGCCAGGCCTGTCGGTGATTATTGACGCGATCAAAGAGAGCCGGAAAATTTTCCAGCGGATGAATAGCTACGCTATTTACCGTATCGCCGAGACGCTGCGGGTGCTGCTCTTTATGACGGCGGCGATCCTGATCTTTAACTTTTATCCATTGACGGCGGTGATGATCGTAATGCTGGCGTTGCTTAACGACGGCGCCATCCTGTCCATCGCCTATGACAACGTTCATTACAAGGATAAGCCAGAAGCCTGGAATATGCGAATGGTGATGGGAATTGCCTCTGTGCTGGGCATCGTCGGCCCCATTGCGTCGTTTGGCCTATTTTATCTCGGCGACCGCGTTTTTCTCCTCGATCATGCGCATCTACAGCCAATGATGTATTTGATGCTGTCGGTGGCTGGGCATTTGACGATTTTCCTCACGCGCACGCGCGGCCCCTTCTGGTCCATACGCCCCGCGCGGATTTTATGGATGGCCGTACTCGGTACACAAATCGCGGCGACGTTCATCGCAGTCTACGGATTCCTTATGCCGCCCCTTGGCTGGAAATGGGCAGGGTTCGTATGGGCATACGCACTTGTTTGGGCTCTCATAAGTGACCGCGTAAAACTGTTGGCGTATCGGATTTTCGATCCAGTCAAAAAGACCGAAACAAAACCAGGAGACAAACCCGTGTCGAAGCCTGAAGACAAGACATCATCCGATTTGACACAACAGATCGCCAAACGTGCCTATGAGCTGTACGAAAAGCGTGGCCGCAAGGACGGTCAAGCGGCTCAGGACTGGGAACAGGCTGAGCGGGAGATTCGGAAAGATAAACCTCATAAATGATCAGTGCTGCTGGTCGAATATCAGGAGTTAATATGCAGACACCAAATCGACCCGCGCCAGGCGCCCCGGGAATTTCGGCCCGCTGGACTTCCAGCGCAAAAACCTGCGTCGGTACGTCCCTTAGCGACAAGAGCCATGTCTGGTTCACGATGAGCCATGGAATTTTCGACGAGATATATTACCCGCGCATTGACCAAGCCTGCATCCGGGATATGGGATTGATCGTCACGGATGGGGCGGATTTCTTCTCGGAGGAGAAACGTGGTGCCAACTCTGCAGTTCACTGGCTGGAGGCGGGTGTGCCGGCATTCCGGTTGGTCAACACCTGCCATGATGGCCGCTACAGTATTGAAAAGGAGATTGTAACCGATCCGCATCGCGACACGGTATTACAACACGTCCGGTTTATTGCGCAGCACGGGGTTCTTTCCGATTATCATCTTTATGTCCTGCTTGCGCCGCACCTAGGGAACCAAGGCGGAGGCAATACCGCCTGGGTGGGGGAATTTGAGGGCACACCGCTGCTGTTTGCGCAGAGGAACGACTGTGTACTAGCGCTTGGTTGCTCCGCTCCTTGGACAAAACGGTCTGTCGGCTACGTCGGTTCGTCCGACGGCTGGCAGGATCTGAAGGCGCATAAACAGATGACTTGGGAATATACGCGTGCTGAGAACGGCAATGTGGCCCTGACTGCCGAGATCGATCTTTCCAAATCGCGGGCAAATTTCGTACTAGCGCTAGGATTTGGCAAAGACCCGGATGAAGCGGCCCGGAATGCCATCGCCAGCCTCCAGGGTGGTTTCGACAAGGCAAAGCACGACTATATCGCCGGCTGGCAGGAATGGATCAAGAAGCACACGTCGCTGAAGAAGAGAGGCCATAGTTCGGGCGATCTATCCTTGATCAGCCTCGCCGTTCTACGCACCCACGAGTCCAAGACAGCGCCCGGAGGTCTCATAGCCAGTCTTGCTATCCCGTGGGGATTCAGCAAGGGTGACAATGATCTTGGGGGTTACCATCTCGTCTGGTCGCGCGACATGGTAGAAGCAGCAGGCGGCCTGCTTGCTGCGGGCGCGCACGAGGACGTCCTTCGCATTCTCTCTTATTTGCAGGCGACTCAGCAACCGGATGGGCACTGGTCGCAGAACATGTGGTTGGATGGCTCACCCTATTGGAACGGAATCCAAATGGACGAGACGGCTTTGCCAATTCTCCTAGTGGACTTAGCGCACCGTGAAAAGGCATTGACCAAGGCCGATGTGACTAAATTTTGGCCGATGATAAGAAAAGCCGCGGGCTATTTGGTCCATAACGGCCCGGTTAGCCCGCAGGATCGTTGGGAGGAAGATCCCGGCTATTCGCCATTCACGGTTGCAGCAGAAATTGCCGCGCTTTTGGCGGCAGCTGATCTGGCTGATGTGAACAAGGAAGCCTCCATCGCAACTTACCTACGTGAAACAGCGGATGTTTGGAACACATCCATCGAACGCTGGATGTACGTGTCTGGTACGGACTGGTGCCGGAAGTTCAACGTCGAAGGCTATTACGTCCGGATCGCCTCGATGATGGGTGAAAGCATGTCGCATTTTCAAAAGGATGTGCACGTAAAAAACGTTTCGGCCGCCGAGGACACCCGACTCGCCCGCCACCTGGTAAGTCCCGACGCCCTGGCTTTGGTCCGTTTTGGATTGCGTGCTGCAGACGACCCGCGCATGCGCAATACGGTAAAACTCATAGACGCAATGCTCAAGATAGAGACGCCATCCGGTACCACTTGGCATCGCTACAATGACGATGGCTATGGCGAGCATGAGGATGGTGCGCCTTTTGATGGAACGGGGATTGGTCGCGGGTGGCCGCTTCTCACCGGCGAACGGGCTCACTACGAATTGGCGGCAGATCGGATCAAAGACGCAAAACGTCTCCTGGCCGCGTTGGAATCTTTCGCTAACGAAGGCGGACTGATCTCGGAACAGGTCTGGGATACAACTGATATACCGAAACGCGACCTTCATATTGGCAGGCCTTCCGGTTCGGCCATGCCGCTCGTATGGGCACATGCCGAATATCTTAAGCTGTGTCGTTCACTGCACGATGGGCGGGTCTTCGATATGCCTCCCCAAACCGTACAACGCTATCTGATCGAGAAAACCGTCTCTCCCCGTATAGTCTGGCGGTTTAACCACAAGATTCGCACTATGCCTACTGGCAAAATACTCCGCATCGAGACTCTGGCTCCTGCCGTTATTCACTGGTGTGCGGATGATTGGAAAACTGTGCAGGACGTAAAGACGCACGATGCGGGACTGGGGATTCAGATCGCCGATCTATCGACCGCAGCGCTTCCAGAAGGAAAAGAAGTCAAATTCACGTTCTACTGGCCGGACACTAATCATTGGGAAGGAACGGACTTTGCTATTCAGATCAACTCTTTTTCGTGAGTTTAAATGATTTACGACGTAATTATTATTGGCACAGGCGCGGGTGGCGGTACTTTAGCGCGTCGGCTTGCTCCTTCCGGAAAAAAAATCCTGCTACTTGAAAGAGGCGATTTTTTAAGACGGGAAGCAGAGAACTGGAGCGCTAAATCGGTCTTTGTCGATAACCGGTATATATCCCACGATACTTGGTATGATAACAAAGGCAAATCCTTCCAACCTCAAGTGCATTATTTTGTCGGTGGCGCAACAAAAATGTATGGAGCCGCCCTCTACCGTCTGAGGAAAGAAGATTTTGGTGCCCTTCAGCACTACGATGGAATTTCCCCCGAATGGCCCATCAGTTATGAAGAGATGGAGCCTTACTACACTCAAGCAGAGCAGATGTACCAAGTCCACGGACTCCGCGGTACAGATCCCACTGAGCCTCCTGCAAGCGCACCTTATCCTTGTCCTCCAGTGTCGCATGAACCACGCATCCAAAAGCTCTATGACGATCTGAAAAATGCGGGCTATTATCCCTACCCCGCACCTTGCGGAATCATGCTCCATGAAAAAGACATGGCCTTCAGCCGATGCGTCAGGTGCAACACCTGCGATGGTTTTCCCTGTCTTGTCCAAGCCAAATCCGATGCAGAAATGATGGGCGTGCGACCTGCTCTTGAACATTCGAATGTAACCCTCATCCGCAACGCCAAAGCGACCAAGCTCATCACCAATTCCGCCGGAAACTCCATCGCCGAAGTTGTTGCTGAGATCGATGGAAAAACCGAGATATTCCAAGCTAATATCGTCGTCGTTTCGTGTGGCGCCGCTAATTCGGCGAAACTACTTTTAATGTCGGCGAACGACCGACATCCCAAGGGACTTGCCAATGGGTCTGATCAAGTGGGGCGCAATTATATGTTCCAAAATAGTCAAGCTGTCCTCGCCATTTCGCTCGAGCCTAATTTGACCAAATTTCAAAAAACGATTGCCCTCAATGATTTCTATTTCGGCATGGAAGGTTTTAAGTATCCAATGGGCTCTATTCAAATGATCGGTAAAGCGCTAGGTCCGATGTTCAAAGGGGAAAAACCGATCGAAACTCTTTTCGTTCCGAATAGGGCCCTTGATGAACTAGCGCATCACTCGGTTGATTTTTGGCTTACGACTGAAGATTTACCCATGCAAAACAACCGAGTTACAGTGGACAAAGAAGGAAAGATCACCCTCAACTATACCCCAAACAATCAAGTCCCAGCGCAGAAGCTCTATGAAAAGCTCAAGTCGATGCTCAACCATCTGGGGATGCACCCTAATCATCTCATCCCGCATAACGTCTATTTAAAAAATTCTGTCCCCATCGCGGGCGTGGCCCACCAGGTCGGGACGTGTCGTTTCGGCAAGGATCCGAAGACATCCGTCCTCGATACCAACAACAAGGCGCATGAGCTCGATAATCTTTACGTCGTCGATACCAGCTTCTTCCCGAGCATTGGCGCCGTTAATCCTTCGCTTACGGCCATGGCGAACGCTCTGCGCATTGGCGACCATTTGCTCGAAAGATTGCGGTGTTAACCCTAGGTTCATAGCTGGCTAAGTGGATATATATATTGCGATATAAGGATTAGAATTAAAAACCATCGATACCAATTTTAAAAGATTGTATGAATCTTTTGAACATATATGAGATGCAAAATGGAAAAAAATCGAGCTAAAGTTGTAGTAATTACAGGTGCCTCAGCTGGCGTTGGCCGAGCAACTGCTCGTGCGTTTGCAAAAAAGGGAGCAAATATAGCCCTCCTTGCACGAGATCGAAATAGATTAGAGGCAGCCGGTAAAGAAATTAAAGATTTAGGCGGCGATGCCCTTATTATTCCTACAGACGTCTCCGATCCAAATCAAATTGAAGCCGCTGCAAAAGCAGTCGAAAAAGAATTTGGAGCCATCGATATTTGGATCAACAACGCCATGGTTTCAGTTTTTTCACCGGTTAAAGAAATGACACCCGATGATTATAAACGAGTAACTGAAGTCACTTATTTAGGTTATGTCTATGGCACTTTAACAGCTCTAAAATACATGCTTCCTAAGAATTCTGGCATCATTGTTCAGGTAGGGTCTGCTTTGGCATACCGAGGCATCCCTTTACAATCTGCTTATTGTGCGGCTAAGCATGCTATTAAAGGCTTTACAGAATCTGTACGAACCGAATTATTACACGACCGGAGCCATGTAAAAATTACAATGGTGCAAATGCCGGCTATGAATACTCCCCAATTCAATTGGGTGAAGAGTCGTCTCCCACGCAAAGCTCAACCCGTCCCTCCTATTTTTCAACCAGAAGTCGCAGCAAACGCGATCGTCTTTGCATCTTCCCATTACCGTAGAGAGTGGTATGTCGGTGCAATTACAACTGCAGCAATTATTGGCAATAAAATCGCACCTGGGATTATTGACAAATATTTGGCAAAAAATGGTTATGATTCACAACAATATAATGGACCGGAAAATCAAGATCGACCTAATAATCTCTATGAAACAGTCCTGGGTGATTTCAAAGCTCGCGGCGATTTTGATAAGCGCGCCACTTCATTTAGCATCAATCTTTGGCTTGACCAACATCGTAATGGCATATTCCTGTGCCTTCTCTTACTAGCAGTTATCCTATGTTGTTTTATGCTGAAGCCTTAGGTATTAACCGCTACAGCGCTAGGTTAGGGTTACCTTGCAGTTGATGCGGGACAAACTGATCGAGAACAAGCAACCCAATGACGGCGGAACCCAAGCCGCTCTGAGTGTTTCGAAGATCCAACGCAAAGACGCCAGGCGCGAAGACGCAAAGATCAATATATTTTCATTTTCTTTGCGTCTTCGCGGCATGGCGTCTTTGCGTTGATATGTGGTCGGATTCTGGGAAGAATATAATGTTCATAAATAGTGCACAAAATAAGTATACCGTTTATAGAACACAAAAATAGGCTCCCATGGAATAGCTTTGATCCCATGATTTTACTTTCATTAATTCTTCTTTCTGCTGGCTCTCCAACAATTCCGGAAACAACAGTTGCATCTCCAATTGAGCAGATTGCAACCGCTCCAACCTTGCATGAAAACATAGGACCTTTTTTACATTCGCTTGTGGACTCGACTCTCTATTTCGGGGCTGGAACCTTCTTCGGGTCGGTAGCTATTCTTGCTGACATAGGCTGGGGCGTTTGTCAACTTTCACCTTGGGCTTCAACGATTGGAAATGAATGCCTTGTGGCAGCCAAGATCTTATGGATCGGGGCCACACACTCTTTTGCCCAGGCGTTCAAAAGATTCCCCTTCTTTTCTTTTGTTTTAACTAGCACGCCTTCCTCCTGTTCTGCGTGGAACCGCAACAAAAAGATGCTTTCTCAGATTCCTGCTGCTACGCATGAAGATCAAGAGCTCCTCCAATTCCTAGAGAGGCGATGGCTTGCCAAGGCGACAGGTTGCTACCCTTTCCTTGTCAACTGGATGTGCCCCTCCTTTGGAATCTCTCTTCAGGTGCATCCGGAGACGACGAATTCTTATTCCAGACTTCCGAGCGATAAATTCTCGGTGACATATAAGAATAGAGTTAAAGCCTGGAAACACTTCCTCCCTCATCCGGAATATTTCCCTTTGATTTTGACTCGCCCCTCCAATATTGGCGATTACTTCCCTTTTTGTTTTGAGATTCCCCATGATGAGAACATTCAGCACGCTGTAGAACGATTAGCACGCACAAAGCCCACAATTGATTCTCCTATAGTCGTCGACTTAACCTCTGTTCTCCCAGGTGGTACATTAGATCGAAAAGAGTGGCACGATGTCTGGCATTCTTACGAAGAATCATTTTCCACATGGTGTAATGAGCACAAGATTGACCTCGAAAAAATCGTGTGCATCCAACGAGTGCAGCAACAGGATATCGGGGGCATCCGCCTACTCCCTTTTTCTGGTTCTTGTAAAGAAACCATAGCGAAACAGTCTCAATTTATTTTAGAACGGATATCCAGGTTTGGACTGTCCGCTAATCGGGTAGAATTAGATCGATCCCTTCTTCCTTCTGAACCTGCTTTTTTGCAGCAGAATTTCGCCGCCTCCATTCCAATAGAATGCGAAACCAAAGAACAGTGGATCTCCTTCCTTAACTCTATCGATCACAGTTGGAGATCCAACCATCCGCAAAAGACCCTCATGCTTAAAGGAACGCTGCAAGTCCTCAAAGATCTTTGCACGATTCTGACTCAGGAGAAATGGGAGGAAATCATGCGCTCCCCCACACGCTCTTCCATTGCTCAAGCTTGCTTTAAAAAGATAAAAGAGCAGCTTAGCCTTCTCGTCCAAGAAGATGAAAAAGCTTCTTTTTTGGATACAGCCTCCCATATTGAACAGGTCCACGCCGATCTTTCATCCCTTCTCGAAGTCTTTTCCCCATTTGCGCATAAAGATTTCGCCACTGTCTTCCAGAAGCATCTCACCTCTATCCCACAGATTCTTCAGCCGCTGACAAGCTATGGGATTCACACTTCCGGGATGACAAGTCTGGCGGGCATCTTTAAAGCTGTCGAAAAATCTTTAGGCAGGCCCCCTCGCGTCCTTTATGGAGAAAATATCTACTATGAATGTGTCTATGCCGCCGAACGCATTGCACATGCGGCATCGGTCCAGGAAGCCACCGAACAGGATTGGAAAGACGTCGATCTCCTTTTGGCCCAATTCAACCCTGCACTGAAAAGAATCAATTTTCAAGTCTCAGAGTATCACGTAGAAAAGATTGCAGAGGTTTTGCATAGAGCCTTAAGCGAACGAGTAGGAAGGCCCTTATCTCTTGCCATAGACTGCACTCTAGATTTCAGCAATTCAGAGAGGGTCGGCAGATTACTCGAGGAGTTTCAGGAAGAGATCACAAGAGGCGATCTTAATGTCATGTGTTTCCGCAGCGGCCTCAAGTACGATCTATTTGGCATGGACAACTACTGCGGCGCCCCTTTCTTTATGGTCCATAATGGGGATGCACAATGGTCTTCTTTCGATTCTCTTTTGACCGATCCGGCACTGCAAACCGATCGCTTAAGCCTCAATTGGTTTTGTCTTGCCTATCAACACGCCGCCCCCTATTTGGAATCTTATAGAAAGCAGATTTTTGATAACACACGAGCTGTATTTAACAAAATTCCCAAGCGGCTTCTAAACAATACGAATCTCGACTATCGAATCATCCCTGTAGATCGTGACGCCGACCCTTCTTTTGTCGACATTAAAATCTTTGGGCCCTGCCATGGATTTAGAGGGGGACTGCTCGTTGGAGTGTTGCTCACTGTGAAATGTATGGAGGCAGGCCATCCTCTTCTTTACCGGCCAAGCTTGGGATTCTACCATCCCAACCTCGCCGTGCTTTTTGGCGAAGAGTGTACGACTGTAAGGCTAACATTAGGTCTCGATCCAGCCCAAGTTGACGTAATTGCCGAATGTTTTAAAATGATCGATACACTCAACGGCTTAAGAGCAGCGCCTGTGGAAAGCTATGAAAGCGGACTCGGCTGCATCCCGCTATAAGAAAATTAGGATCCATATTAGACTGCAATTATGAAACCATCGCTATCTTTGCATTTCCAAAACCGGGTCCCCTCGGCGATCCGTTTGACGCAAATCGAGTTCATGAAACGTACCGATCAGGTAGTTGCCGTGAATACGGCCATCGGCAATGTTTCCTTACCCATGCATCCCTCCATGGTCAAACGGATGTTCGCTCTGGACGCTCAGGGTAGCCCTTTTCGTCAAGGCGTGGTGAAGTATACAACGACGGTTGGTGAAATTGAAGCCAATCAAACATTTTTGCATTTGATTGCGAGTAGCGGCTTTTCTACTCAAGGCCTGCACGCCCAAATAACGGATGGCGGCAGCCACGCCATGGAGCTAGCCATTCTTGGAGTATGCGGAGCGGCCGGTTCCAGGACTAGACCCTTATTGGTCATCGATCCTACCTATGCCAATTACGGCTCGATGGCTGAACGTACCGGACGCACAATTGTTGCTGTGACGCGGCACTTAGAAGAAAATGGACACTTTACATTACCCAAGTTGTCCGCGATTGAAAAGGTGATCCAAGAAACAGATCCGGCCGCCTTATTAGTCATCCCCTATGACAATCCTACAGGTCAATTTTTTTCTCAAAAAACGCTCAACGAACTTGGCAGACTCTGCGTAAAATATAATCTATGGTTGCTTAGCGATGAGGCCTACCGCGAAGTGTTTTATACCCATGATCAAACGAGCAGCATCTGGGGCATCACAGAAAAGGATGTGCCGGAAATTACGGGCCGCCGCATCAGCATCGAATCCACCTCGAAAGTCTGGAATGCATGCGGCCTCCGCATCGGCGCGCTTGTGACGGATAATAGGGATTTTCATGCCCAAGCTGTAGCTGAAAATACAGCCAACTTGTGCGCCAATTCGATCGGTCAATATATCTTCGGCGCTCTTCTCCATGAATCCAAAGATCAGCTGCAAGCCTGGTTTCAGCATCAGCGCTTGTATTACCACAAATTAGCAAAAGCCGTTACCTCGGGCCTAAAAAGGCACGTGCCGGGACTCATTGTTTCTACACCGGATGCAGCTTTATATACCGTGATCGATGTGCGCAATATTTTTGGTGCTAATTTCGATGCAAACGATTTTGTCATGTACTGCGCTGAAAAAGGACAGGTGCTAGTAAAAGGCGTTAAAACTACCCTCTTAGTAGCTCCTATGGCTGGCTTTTATTCCCCGCGCCCGGGCGAGCCCAATCCGGGCAAAACGCAGATGCGCATTGCCTACGTGGAACCGCCAGAAGTCATGGCGGAGGTCCCTCAATTATTTGCCCAGCTGCTCAGCGATTTTCAGCTCGATACAGGGCGAAAATAAGCCTCTATAGTCTCTGCAGATAGTCTTTACCTTTTATAAGACATATATCGGTCCCATTCCACTGTGCAAGCTGTGCATCGATATTATCACTCAGCTGAACAAGGGATAAATCTCGTTGCTCACCAGTATTTGGGTCAAAAAAGATGTATTTATCATCATCCGTCTTCTTTATTAGGAGAGAATGCCCTGATAGATTAAAACCTGACTTACTGAATACTTCAAGTTTAAGCGTTTCTCCTGCCGCGATATTTTTTAATCCCTGGCCTAATATTTGTCGGTTAACGACGTTGTTGCCGGTAGATGTATTCTTTACTAAACTCCATTGGTCGCCGCATGAAAAAATGTTATCTGGATATATCCCAAACAAATAGGCAAGCGCTCTACGGAATATTGAATAGACATCAAGAAGGTGACTCTTCTTTATCTTATCTTCGTCCATCCTTTCAACAGTGACACGGTTTCTAATGGAATTCACATCTTTCCCTTTGCCCAACAGATCATCTATCAAAATGCGGTTGCAGACCAGCTCACATAGGCCGCCGAATCTCTCGTTAAATCCTAATAGGGTTTTGTGCTTGTTAGGATCTAGTTTACAAATAAGATCAGAGCTTTGATTAAATGGAATAGCTGGTCGAACTGTTTCAGATTGACTATCAGCTCCCCATGCATTAATTGCTTGAAAATCTCTTAAAGATACAGAAGACATTTGTTTAAACCTATATTTATAACGTTAAATTACGATCACTATAAACAATAAAAACCATACGTTTTTCGAACTTTTAGCACAAGATATACTTGCTGAATTTTCTGCGATTAACATCTAAGAATATTTTTCAAATTATTTTCTATCTTCCCTGCAATGAAGGTAGTTGTAAAATATCATAACAGATTTTATAGATCGGATAAGTTCATCTTAAAAAAGGAAAATATATGGGTAAAATGCGCGCTGTTCAAGTTCCAGCACCCAAAAAGCCTTTCGAGCTCGTAGAAAAAGAGATTCCCTCCCCCCAAAAGGGGGCTGTTCGAGTTAAAGTCCAAGCCTGTGGAATTTGTCATAGCGACTCTTTTACAAAAGATGGCCTCTTTCCAGGAATTCAATACCCAAGAGTCCCTGGTCATGAAATCGCGGGGGTAATCGATGCTCTCGGAGAAGATGCCGGAGATTGGAAAATTGGTCAGCGGGTTGGCATTGGATGGCACGGTGGGCACTGCAAGATATGCCTATCCTGCCGAAGAGGAGATTTTATGACATGCTCAAAACTACAAACTCCCGGCATCTCTTATGATGGCGGATATGCAGAGTATATGATTGCTCCGATTGAAGCTTTAGCACTTATTCCAGAAAACTTATCCCCAGTCGAAGTCGGTCCCTTGATGTGTGCGGGGATCACCACTTTTAATTCCTTAAGAAACAGCGGGGCAATTGCCGGGGAGACTGTTGGCATTTTGGGAATAGGAGGCTTAGGACATCTTGCCATTCAATTTGCTGTCAAAATGGGATTTCGCACCGTGGCGATCGCACGAGGCAAAGATAAGCAGCCTTTATCTAAAAAACTAGGAGCCCATCATTATATCGACAGTGAAAGTCAGAATGTAAGCGATGAGCTCAAGAAACTAGGGGGCGCAAAGGTCATTTTATCTACTGTTACAAGTAGTGACGCGATAAATGCAGCAATCGAAGGGCTTTCAATCGATGGAAAACTACTCATTGTTGGAATCACGCAAGAGCCAATATCGGCTTCTGTATTATCGCTCGTAGGAGGACGCCGGATTATTGAAGGGTGGCCGTGCGGAACTTCCATCAATTCACAAGACACATTGTCATTTAGCGCACTTAGCGGTGTCCGTTCGATGAATCAAATATTTCCTCTTGAAAAAGCAGCGGAAGCCTATGAGCTCATGATGAGCGGTAAAGCCAGATTCCGTGTAGTTATTGAAACCGGATTGTGACTGTTTGGAGGGGGCTTCGTACCCCCTCCAAGCCGTTTTTTTTAATGCTGACGAGCTGGAGATGTAGAACCCGTTAAGCTAGTAAATAAATTGGCACCATTAAAAGAACCCCATCCCGAAGCATTATCATAACCTGTATGGGCGGAATAATAATAATTGTTGCCGGATGTGATATCGTGAAAATTGTGTGTATACGACGTTCCAACCCCTATAGCGTAAAGCGAAGGATTTGCAAAGCCTAATACCGGCTTTTGACTGGCGACTAGCTCTTGGTTTACACGCGCAGTAAAAGCTGCCCAAAGAGGGGCTGCACAACTCGTGCCACCATATATCTGCCAGTGTCCACCATAGTAAATGGAATAGCCTGTATCCGGATCTGCGTTGAGTGAAACATCAGGAACATTTCGATGGGTCTTTGAATATACGGTAGATACATCTGCTTGCCAAGTAGGGATGGTCCAAACAGTACTAACACCACCTCCGCCCGCTCCGTTACCTAGGCCATCATTCCAGACCAGTTCATTACTGTAGGCGCCGCTTCCTGAATTTACTGTAAGCTTTGTCCCTCCTACACCAACGACATAAGGTTGTGAAGCAGGATCATCCACCACAAGAGCACGAGAAGGATAATCATCATAAGCGCCGCTATCCCCAGCAGCAGAATATATTGTCTGCCCATGTGCTGCCATCTGCAGGAAAATAGCATTCTCCGCTTGAAGATATTGAGCATTCACTAAATTTTCACCCAATCCCCAGGAAGTACTCACTTGTTTAGCAAGATTGTCAGTAGCAATCCGATTATATGTATCCAGAACTCCTTGATTCGAGTTAGGACCTTCGTAAACGTAAATCTGACTTTCTGGTGCGAACGCAATGGCAAGTTCGATGTCTAGCGTCACTTCCGCATTAATACCGCTTTTGGAACCGCCATCGACCAAAATATTTTTCAACTGAGCGGAAGGCAACCCAAAATATTTAGTATATTCATTGATGTCGCTTGCCTGATAGGCTGCAAGCTCAAATAGAGCAATTATCTGGCCAGATCCGTTTGCTGCCACTCCATTCAGATTATAAGCAATGGAGAGATCACTTGGAGAATAACCTCCTCCAGGGCCCGAAGGATGCGCATGGGATGTTTTATTCGAGATTAATAAACCTTCCATTGACCCTTCCATTGTCTGTTTTCTTCGGTTGAACGTATGCCAGACAGCGTGGTTATCCAGACCCACTATACCATGAATAATGGAGGCAATGGAGGCGGGAACTTCAGGGTCGTTATTGGGCGCATAAAATGTCCGACCATCGGACTTCTGATACTGGTGAAGGCGAAGATTGAAAGCTGTTTCGATGGATTCTGTCGGACCTGAAACATTCAATAGAATGCGATTAGAATGAGTTCCAGTAACCGTCAGACCCAAACTTTTTGCATAGGCGATGACAGTATTGTATTCTTCCTCAGTGGGAGCAAACCGCGCGGCAAATTCTTCGGGCGTAAGATACTTTCCGTAATATTGGTGATCAGTCGGATCATAGATACGTTGTACTAATGCTTCCAATTCCTCCTTATTGCGCAGTGGCAGCATGAAAGTCACAGGAACATGAGTAGCGGCATCAAGATTTTTTAAGAAAACTGCATCGGAAACCGCCTTGCTAGGAACATGGCCTGAGAGTCTTACAGGAGAATGATCAAAGGCTTCAGATGGTGCAGCACCTGCTTGGAGGGTGAGCACCAACATGGGTAACACCAAACATCTAAAAAAACGTGAAGAATAGTCTTTCATTAGGTTTTCCTGTTTCTGTTTTGAAAAAGAGGCAACGCTATAAACTGAACCGCGTCGAACCTAATACATAAAATTTTATTTTGCAACTTATTATGCTTCGCAATGCATCCAAGTCTTTATCAACCTATAAATCAAATGCTTATGAAAGGCTTTGTTTTGGATGGTGTTGTTAAAGGTGGCAGTTTTTACTCCGTGCCATCCCATCTGTCGCCCCATAGAACACGTTGACTACAAATTCATTCGTTAATACAATGAATATACATTTGTACATACACAAAAATTAGGAGATTTTTATGACTGTAACCAAAAAGCTCACCAAACACGGCAACAGCTACGCCTTGGTTATTGAACGCCCCATTCTTGAACTCTTAGGTATTGACAGCGACACATTACTTCAGATCACCACCCCAGATGGCACATCTATCGTTATCACCCCTGTCAAAGACAAGGCACAACAAAAGCGCTTTTCTGCTTCCCTAAAGAAGATCAATAAAAAATATAGCGGCGCCCTAAAACGTCTTGCTGAGTAAGAGTATGCAGATCTACTTCCTTACACTTGAAGATGTCCTAGAAATTCATTCAGATCAAATCAATCAATATGGGGGAAAAAGTGGAGTACGCGATCAAAATCTTCTTCTATCAGCCATTGCACAACCTGGCAGTACTTTCGATGGTCAATACCTGCATAAGACCTTCCATGAAAAAGCTGCCGCCTATCTCTTTCACATTTGCCAAAATCACCCCTTTATTGATGGGAACAAAAGAGTAGCTCTCGTTTCTGCATTGATGTTCCTAGCGTTGAACAATCTCCCTATTGACTATGTTGAAGATGTGCTGGAAGAGCTTACGCGTGCTGTTGCTGAAGGAAGAGCTAAAAAGAAGGAAATTGGTACTTTTCTTGCCGAGGGATTAGGCTAATTCCATTTTCTTGTATCAGAATAGAGCCCCCTTTGCTATTTAAGCGCAAATTTGACGTTTTCTCTTCTACAAATCCCTATTCGGATTTCTTCTTTTATCCTTCATCATTCATATCTCATACTTCAAAGATGGGGCTTGGACCATTCAGAACATTTGATTGGGAGAAATCCCTGCGTTAAGCTATTTACAATACAATCAAAATGTAAGGAGCTGGTATGACACGTCCAAACATGTCCTTCTCTCTTTTTCGGCTGATATGCCGAAACAACCTGAAAAATTGGGAATTTGGCAAGGAGGATCCTCAGAATTTTTATTCGGAGCGAGTGACCATTGCCCAAAGGCAAGACACGAGTGAGAATGAAAATTGTGAGGCAAATACGACGCAGCCAAACACCGATTCTTCAGGTTGTTTCGGTATAAATGGGTTAGGCAAAACCCTCTTTTTTCCACTCGTTATCCTGCTCAGCAGCTTGCAATATGGATTTGCAGATAACTCGAACACCACGTTCATAGATAATTGCTGTCTAAAAATAACAAAGCCGGAAATCAGAGAAGGAAATGGCGAACTCGTTGAATGTTATCCTGATTATGAACTGCCTCTTGGGAATGGGACATTGATGAATTGGGGAATGAATATTAGCTTTAGCCCTAAATATGTATTTGTCCCAAAAACAAAAGTGGGGATTTGTAATATTGTAAAGTGGGCTGCCTCTGATGAACAAGATCTAAAAATACGAGTGAGCGGCTATCGACACACTTGGAACCCTGTCTACCCGGATAATGGCCAGGTCCTAATTTCCCTGCTGGGATTGACCTACTTGATGACCGACGACTCGTCCTCTACTGTTCATGATCATACTGGGGCCGGGAAAGAACTGAAAGAAATCAAATATGTGCCAGGTTGTACCGAGCCTAACAAAATATATTGCAAAGTAGCTGGGGCTGTTACGAATGATGAATTGCGTGCATTTTGTCTAAATAATCAAGATCCAATCCATAATAGCTACTGGACGATCCCCCTTAATGTCATTTTAGTGGAAAACACCTTGAGCGGAACGATTTCTTCTATTTGCCATGGAGCTGGTCATAGCAATAAAACGTTGTCTGATTTAGTCGAGGAAATTGAATTTGTAAATGCTAAAGGAGAGCTGCAAGTTGTTAATAAAGCAGCACAACCAGAACTTATGCGAGCAGCAGCCGGAAGTTTTGGTCTCTTAGGGGTTATTACTTCAATAACTTTAAAATTAGATAAAATGGGCTACGCTTTAACAGATCCACAATTTGTCGATTTATCTAAAGCAATTCCGCCCCCTATTGGAACTCGTCTGGATCAACTGCCGGAAAAACTTCAAAAAGACCTCTGCATTTTTAGCCAGAAAGCATTGGATTTTATAATCTTGCAAAATTCAGAAAAGTTTTTTGATCGCTGCAAAGATTATTATGCTGAGTGGTTTTGGTTTATTTTAAGCAAAAATTGTTGGATTAATACCTGGAACAAAGACGATCCTGAAAACGATAATAAAAATCGGTGTGAATGGATATATGGAGGCGAAGCGATCTATTCTAGTCTACTCGCCTGGTTGCAAAATGGGATGAGCAGTTTTGTCGAATTATTCGATAAAGAGAATTTCAAAATGCCTCCGCCTCCTTTTCAAGAGAAATTTGTTAGGACCTCCAGCGACATTATCACAGGGCTCTTATCGACTCATCCTCGTACCTTGCCATTGCCTGAGGCGCTACACTTTCAACGGGGGATCAGGCACATCCATGTTAGAGATGTTGAAATTGAAATTCCCATTTCATTGAACCAGGACGGTCAGCCTGACTGGACAATTTGCCAGAAAGCCTGGTGGGACGCCATTTTTGTGATCTATAGACACTTGGAAGAAACCGGGACCCTGCCAGTGAATCTAACGCTTGAAATGAGGATCATGGGCGGTTCGGACATTACAATGGCTGCGCAACAAGGCAACCCATGCACTTGCTCCATTGAGGTTCTTTCAACCATGGTAGTCCCGCACGATGAGTGGAAAGCCCTTGTCGAGCAAATCATCGGCCGTTGGATAACCTACAAAGATGCGCAAGATAAGCCGCTGGCCATTCGCACCCATTGGGCAAAGGAATGGCATGGTCTGCAATTCAATGGCATCGATGCAAATGACTTTGTGAGAAACACGTATCAAGAAGCTATCCCTAAGTTCAAACACCAGTTGGCCGGCATCGCCGCTGCGGGCGGCTACACCCTGGATGACATGCGTAAGAGATTCTCCAATTCCTTATGGGATGATATCTTTTTCCATATAAGAACGGGCAGTAGCGACTAAAACATCTCGACAAATGATGACTTCATCGAGATTCACGTATTCGACGACGCTGTGAAGGCCTGCGCCTCCAGGTCCAAACAATACGGTAGGAATGCCAGCCGACCCAAGTATAGCTGCATCGGTCCAGAAAGACATGCCGATAGGTGCGCCAGGTTTGCCGTGCTCGGCAAGTGCCCGTAAAAGGGTTTGGGGTAGACGATGTGAAGCGTCCAGTTTATAGGCAGGCCGACTTGCAAGTAAACGGACATCTGCGTGGAAATGCGGGTCAAGATCGCGATGCTTTGTAAGAATCGCTTCAATTTCATCCGTAATCACTTGGTCGCTTTCCGCCGTCAGCGTGCGGCGCTCCATCTGAAGAGTGCAGCGATCAGGATAGGTGCTAAGTTCCGTACTGCCTCCGATAATCCGAGATGCGTGCAGGGAGGCTACTCCTTGCACGGGGTCGGGAATTTTCGCCTGCAAAGATCGGTCAAGGTCTTCAAGCTCGTTCAATACACGTCCCATGTGAAGAATCGCGTCGATCCCTTCTTTAGGACGGCTGCCATGAGCAGCACGGCCCTTTGTAGCAATTTCCAGCCAAGCATACCCTCTATGGGCAATGGCCACGGCTAAATCTGTCGGTTCTGTGATGATCGCAGCATCGGCACTCCACTTCTTGACAAGAGCCTCTGCTCCCAGGCTTCCAAACTCTTCGTCAATGACAGCCGCAACGATCAGGCGTCCCGATTTCCAGTTTGAGGCCAAATCAGCTGCAGCCGCAATCATAGCTGCGACGCCCCCTTTCATATCTTGGGCGCCTCTGCCATATAGCCTCCCATTTTCAATCCTCGGACTGAATGGGTTAACCATACCTTCTACGCCAACAGTGTCGAGGTGACCGCAAAACATCAACGTGGGGCCAGGATTGCGTCCTTCAAGAATCCCTACCACATTCGCACGTCCAGGACATACCTCCTGAAGAACAACGTCCAAACCTGCAAAGGTCAAAGCACGCCTAACGACTTCCGCCGCTTCTTTTTCTCCAGGGGCTCCAGGCACAAGTGAAGGGTTTATCGAATTCACAGAAACGAGATCTGCCAATAACGTGATCGGATCCATATCTTTTCTCTTCATGTAATTTCACGAAAGCTTTCAGAAAATTAACAACCACTGAGGCTATTTAGTTTCTCTAGATATTCGATGCTCTTTGAAATCTTTAGAAAAGAGACTGGCACCGAATATCAAAAAAAGTCAAAGGTATTGGCTATTGATGTCCCACCTGTCACCAGTACCAAACTCTGAATAGCAAATGAGACGATCTACCGCACTTAGTGCCGGAAGCGATCGCGATCAGGAAAAACCTTCTGGCCGTGCCTTAAAAGCGCCGAAATTAGAAAAATGCTAAAGATGTTTTTCTCTTGAAGCTGCGCAGGATTCAGAATGATCACCTCCCAGTCTTGTATAGGATCATCACACCAAGAGGAAAAAAAAGGTTCTAGAGGAATGCAATTCAAAAGTGCAATAGCAAGCAGATCGCCAGTATCAAAATCGCGAAAAAAGACGCGCCCATCTTCTTCAGTTTCTACTGTGGCGAGGAGTTTTCCACTCGCAGAAAAAATCCCGCTTCGTAATTTGTGGGGGAAAACCAATTCTTTACACGGCTCATTACCTGCCAAAATCCGTACAGTCCCGAGAAAGTGATTCCGATAATTAAAAATGGAACCCAATCGATCGGTTCCTATCCTTGCCAATCGGCAATCGCAAAACACCCATACCCCTCTCTCTATATTCAGGATACGTCCAAGGCACTTCTCATCATCCAACACACGAAGTTCGCTATAAGTACAATCCTGCAGAATATGGAATTGATTGGGGAATTTCAGATCGACAAAGGAAGCCTCGCACTCTCTACATAGCGTGAGACTCGCTAAAACCCAGAGTATTGGTACTAGAAAAGCCATAAAGTACCTTATTAGGGAGCTTAAACTTTTTTTTCACCTTAAATCTTTAGGAATTTCCATGTAAAAAACTCTAATCAATTCTGACAGCACCCTGCTCAAAAAGACTGGTTAAAAGCAATATAACGCGCTGTCACTCGCCTTCTTTGTAAAAATTCTTGAACCGCTCCTCGCCGCAATCCTCTCCATCCTATTTTTAACGAAAAATCATTCTCGTTAAAGCAGGGCCCCTCCTTCAGGAAGGAGATTCTTCGAATGCTTTGAATTCATGAGTTTCTGAGAGATTTCACGATGCTTTTTTGCTAGATAGCGGCTCTATCGCGACGACGACAAGCTTTGAATATGATTGTCCTCTAAGGCCGCTAGATACGAAAAAACGCTTAAATTTCACTTATTGATTTAGGGGGCGGTCGATCCGAACTGGCGAAACCCGAAGGTGAGGGATTTACAGTCTGCCTGAAGCCAATCCGGCTCAACTCTATGCAACACATATCAATTTAATATATAGCATCTTGCAACGCAAATTCTATTAAACTCATCTGTTAAGAATTGCCAATTTTTGAGTATTGCTGTCCCATGGGTGTCCCCAACGCAGTGGGACACAAAAAATTTGATTTCTTTGATATACGGATTTACTGATATACTGACATTTTTATTGGAGGTGCTCTATGAAAACCAAAAGACGCAAACCAGTCGTTTCTAGGACAAAGAAAAAGACAACTAGGGTCACAGTAGATTTTCCTGTAGCACAGCACAGAAAGCTAAAAGCTACTGCTGCGTTAGAAGGTGTTACCCTACAAGAATACATTCGCTCGCGGGTGATTAAAGAATCCCAAGGAACGGATATTTCAGATCGTGAACTTAAACCGATTGTGAAAAAAATCATCGAAGAAAATAGGGATGCATTGAAGAGGCTTGCCAATAAGTGACGCAATATCTTACGGCCGATCAAGTCATTTCATTTCACGACATATTACTGGAAAATTTCGGAGGCCTTCCTGGTGTCCGAGACAAAAACCTTCTTCATTCTGCATTAGACGCTCCTAAAGCCTCATTCGGTGGAAAAGAAATGTATCCTTCAATCCACGAAAAAGCAGCAGCATATTTATATCATCTTGCGCGAAACCACCCTTTTAATGATGGAAACAAAAGAACAGCTTACGTTGCTGCTTTGGCTTTTTTGAAAGCTAATCACGCCCCAATCAAGTTTAAAATTAGCCAACTTGAACAGGTTGTCATAGACGTTGCCAATGGAAAGATAGAAAAGGAAAAATTAGCTGATTTTTTTAAAAATGGCACATTACATGAGGACTGAAAAAAGAACCTAGCAACCAAGTTAGCAAAATTACTAAGGATCTAATTATCGCAAGTCTGAATCGGCTGGGTGCACTTCCCCACTATTTTTTTTGATGTTTCTGTAAAACAAGCTGATAACTTTCTAACATCAGTCCCTTCAACCGAATAAAAGATTCTTGCGAGGGATTGATGATAGCAATCCAGCACATCCATCCATAGACTGGATGCGGGCACATGCTGTCCAACTGGGTAAAATCATAAGCTCCCTCAATGATTCCGCCTTTAAACGGGCGTTTGGGTATAACACCAAACAATCTCAAAAAAGTCTGCTTTGTGACTCCAAAATTAAGGCGGAAAACATCTTTGCGATGCAACGCAGATGCCTTGTCATTCTCTCCATCTTTTTCCTTGATCGTGCAAAAATAAGTACCCCGCGGTCTTAGATCACCAGGGTTATAGAAAAAGCTAGTTTCTCCCCATGCATTAAGTGGCCTTACGTGAATAAATGCATTGAGTACATAATCGGAAATTATAGCAGGGGTTACCGCGCTCATCGTATTGTACAAAGTAAGAGCTTTTCCTCTTAGGAGATTGCCTACAGCAGTGAAAAAAGCCGATGTGTTGAGAATTGCTGTCCCATTTGAGTCTATTCTCAGGGCTCAAAAACAGCAAGCTTAACAAGGCGATTTGAGGCTAGTTTTCATAGAGAGATTGGGGGCGGTGTGACTCGAACACAGAGGAACCCGAAGGTGAGGGATTTATAGTCTGTAAGAATCCAATCCCTACCAATGCTTTCAAATTCCTATCAACCTAAATTTCAATAACTTTCGCTTAAATAAATGTTGTTTTGTATTGCGAATGGCTGCTTGTTTTAAGAACGCGTTGTCCCACTGATGTCCCAAATCCTTGACTATTGATATCAATTTTGATATCATAAAATCATGACTAAAGTGCAAAAGTTAGCGCAAAAAATCCTGGACGGCAGAGACGTCTCTTACGACGAGGCCGAGGGACTTCTTCTTAAACTGGGCTTTCTACTTGAGATTCGGGGATCTCATCATATATTTAGAAAAAAGGGGTACCCGAGAAACGTTTCTATCAAGCGTCGCTCGCAGCTTTTGCCCTATCAGATTGCAGATCTAAAAGAGGTATTAAGAGATCATGGCTACTAAAAAAACCATCAAATATTATATGAGCCTCAGCTGGTCATATACAATTGAGCAGGAAACCCACAAAGGCAAACGCTACTACATCATCCGCGTCAACGAGCTTCCCGGGGTATGCACAGATGCTGAGACCATCGAAGAAGGCATGAGAGATATCAAGGACGCGATTGAGGGCGCCATAAGACTGTATCTCAAAAATAAGGAACCCATCCCAGAGCCCATTAAAAAAGAGCAGTTCAAAGGAAATATCGCCTACAGAACCACTAGTGAACGCCACTACTATGTCGCTAAAACCGCTAAGGCCATGCACAAGTCAGTCAGCAAAACCATCGATGATCTCATCGATGCTGGCTTAGAACGACTGCATACACTTCCACATTAACCATGTGTAAAAGATCGAAGATTGTTTTTACCCTTTTCGAGTGTGCGCTCTTCTGGACTCAAGCTCTGCATTCAACTGTTCAGACTCAATTTTCGCAACAAACCATTCGTGAGCATGGTCTTTTACCGCGTTCATTACCAATATGACTTCGTCTTTTGGAACGAAAAATAACTCTTGAGAAGCCGCTTCAATGAGACAGTTTGAGGCTAGTTTCTATAGAGAGATTGGGGGCGGTGTGACTCGAACACAGAGGAACCCGAAGGTGAGGGATTTACAGTCTGTAAAAATCCAATCTACCCCAACCGATTTCAATACGTATCAATCTAGAATCCAGTATCTTACAAATCAATTAGCGTTGAGTAGAATTGCTTAAAATGATTAGTTTTTGGATCTTGATGTCCCACTTGTGTCCCATCAACAGCTTGCATGCAGAATACGCTTTGCTCCCTTTTTACCACTCCAACAAGCTTAACTTTGAAAAAAGTATGGTTTGGCGAAGGTTCAAAAGGTTCAAATAGCCGTGCGCGGGTTCAGGAAGCTGAATTTCGATACTATAATGCCAAGACCAGCGAAGATCGGCTCATAAAAACTCTACAATCGACGATCTCAGATTAAGACATGAAACTCCAGCTTGCATAATGAACTTTCAATCTAGAGCAAATAAGGCGGATTTTTCCAAAAGCAGCATAGCATGGATATACAGGAAAAAACTCAATTAGTATTCATCTTGAAGAAGGGAAAACCCAGTGCGCAAACACTGGGTATTTGAATTATTGCAGAAATGAAGCGATAAGCGCTGGGATGCCACGAGGCATGGTATTTACTTGAGGAACTTACAACATAGTGGGTAATGTACGCGCACGTATGAATTCCGCTCTAGCAATGCCTTGTTCAAGCTCTGCTATTCTCATTTGGCAATTTTCGATCCCCTGCATCTCGATTGCGAGATCGACTTTTGCAGACTCTATCCGTTGGGCTTCATGAGCAAGAGCAAGCATTGGCAACTGTGGATTTGGACCACCCGCCCTAACTGATGTGTGCAACGTGCACATGGCATGTTCTGCTACTGCACTTTGCAACCTTTTTGCAAAATGAGCAACGCTTACTGCCCAACCGTCAAATTTTTGTACATGTTCTGCCATTTCTTTCCGCATGGCAGCGATTGCTGAAACCGGTACTCCCACTGATATTTGCGGCATTCCTGTTACTGGACTTACTGACATAATCTCTCCTTAATTAAAATGTTTAGATGATAAATAAATTATACACAAAATATCAATAATTGTACATTAAAGAAATTAATCAAATTAATTAAATAATGTTAAAAAAAGCAATCCCAACAATTCCTGCTTTAAACAACTGCAAATGAACGCACTAAGCGCACGATTGCAGAATGAAAACTTGAAACAGTTTCTGGAGTGAGGAATTATATTTAAATTTTTCTGTTCGGGTTGCTGGTCGGAATAGGTTGTCAAAATAATTTTTGATAAGTTCAAATGGAAAAACAAAACAATTTTAACGATAATTTTATTATTTTTTTTCTATTACATAAACAATACGCTTTCAATAAATGAAACCAATTTTATTTTTAACTAGCAACCACGCCTCTAATTATCTTATATGCTTCACCTTTGCTGATGTTCGCTGGAAACGTAAGCCCTAATTTCTTCAGCATCCAGAGCTGCACCTGGGTTTGTTGGCTCTCATTACGACACTTTCGTGAGTTTCTGTTTTCCTGGATTATATTTGTTCAATTAACATCGTGCTTTCATTTTTGTTTGCTTCTTGGGTTTTGTGGGGATGGATTCTGCGATATTCTTTACTGTAGATAGTTCTGCCTCAATTTCCTCAACCGTAGGTAGGCTTGATTTGAGTTTCTTGGGTAAACTCTTGAAGATTTTAGTCTCATAGCTGCTCACGCTAATGGGGCTCGTGCAGTTTCGAAGGGCGTACTCAACCTTCACCTTATTTTTTGTTCTGCACAGCAAGATGCCTATCGATGGCTCATCACCAGGATGTCTTAGAAGGTCGTCGACTGCAGATAGATAAAAATTCATCTGACCAGCATCTCTTGGATCGAATTCAGTCGCTTTTAACTCTACAACAAAGTAGCGCCTCAACTTCACGTGATAGAACAAGAGGTTGATCAAGTAATCTTCATCTTCTATCTTAACGCGAAATTGCCTACCCATAAAAGCAAACCCTTCACCTAACTCGACCAAGAAGTTTTGAAGGTGATCCATCAAACCCTGCTCTAGTTCTTTCTCTCTGTGTGCCTTGTCGAGAGTCATAAATCCAAAATTATACGGGTCTTTCAAAATTTGCTCTGCCATGTCAGATTGAGTGGATGGGAGCGTCTGCTTGAAGTTCGTTAGAGCCCTGCCTTTCCTCCCATACAAATTTGACTTGAGCCATGTTTCGAGCGTGCTGCGACTCCAGCCACCTTCAATCGATTGCTGGATATACCAGAGGCGTTTTGCCGGATCATCTAGTCTATCCAAAAGAAGCATGTTATGACCCCAAGGTATTTGGGCAGCAGCTGCTGCCCAATTTGCTTCAGGGAAGCTTTCAGCAAATTGCCGCATGTACTTGAGATTACGTAAAGAAAATCCAGCCACATCCGGGAACTCTTTCTTCAAATCCCTAGCTAGCCGTTCCATAGTTTTAGCGCCCCAACCTCATTGTCGACTTTTTCTGAAAGCACTTTACCTGTACGCCAATAGAGCAAAATAAGCTCCCTAGTCACGGATAGGGCAGCACGCAGCTGTGTCTGCTTTATGTCCGTTTTGAGTTGTTCAAAGAGCTTTGTATAACTGTTAGAACTGACAACCACTCTGCGAACGACTATTTTCTTTTTAGCCATCGTCTGCACCTATAAGC
>Ga0206803_1017_pt2 | contig 39335 bp, 35 predicted proteins | sample Alteio_BWOrgCont_61_FD_152909 | JGI IMG/M metagenome (GOLD analysis project Ga0206803, IMG submission 152909) | Enriched cells from forest soil in Barre Woods Harvard Forest LTER site, Petersham, Massachusetts, United States -... | ecosystem: Environmental > Terrestrial > Soil > Temperate forest >... | reverse complement strand
CAATGGAACCATTATATTTACCTCGGGCATTCTTGTTCCTGGGTCGGGTGCGCAAGGACTCACACTCAGTTCGGGCATAGGACAGATCAGTTTAGGTGGCAATATTGGCACTGCCCTCAACCTATTATCGACTTTCACTGTAACGGGAGGTCCAAGTCCAGTGGTTCTAACCTCTGCGACCAATATCCAGGCGCAAGGAGCCATCCAATTCAATGGACTCTCTACGATCGATGGTGATTTCAATCTGACGCTCAACTCGACGACAAGCAATCTGACCTTAACGGGCGCTATCGGCGGCATCACGCCAGTGGGCAGCGTAACATTGGATGCCTTCTTAATCCCTGGCCTGATTTTGAATAACAATATCAATACAAATAATAGTCCAATCGACCTCTCAGGCCTCGCCGTGAAACTGAGCTCGAATGTCATTCTGAGCTCTCAGAATGCAGGAGGTTCTGTAGGGAATGCGATCACTCTAGGCCTTATCGATGGAACTGCGTTGGGCATTCAAAATCTGACTGTCATTCCCGGAACCGGTCCTTCGAGCACTGTCTCAATCCGTGGGGCTTTAGGTACCGGTGCAGCCGGAGGAACGCCTTTAGGAAATCTAGTGATCGCTGGTACGACACTGCCTTCGACTCTGCTTCCGTCCGTGTCTTTAGGGAACCTCGTAGGTACAGCGCTTCTCCCCGTTGGAGGAGTGACGCTCAATGTGAAATCAGCCACCTTCAATCCCAATGTGAACTTGATTGCGGGTGCCTCCACCATTAATTCGACTACGATCACCTTCAATGGGAATATTGATGGCACTCAAGGCTTGACCCTGGCAGGTGGGACGACCAGTATTGTCGGCGCGGTCGGAAGTAGCACTCCCCTTGGAGCCTTACTGATCAGTGGAACTCAGTTTAATTTGAGAAATAACATCTCAGCCGCTCAACTGACTGTTTCAGCCACGACCACGACCCTATTCGGAAGCTCATTGATCACCACGACTGCGGCTGGCGGTATCACCTTGACCACGACATCTGTGCAGGGGAATGTCAATGGCGTAGGCGATCTCTCTCTCGCTGCAGCAACAGGAACTATTGATGTAGGCACGGTAGGTGTGGCTTTACATACGATTGATAATTTCAATATTCTGAGTACGAGCGTCGGAACTCTTCATGGGCCCATCAGTGCAAACAATGTCAGCTTGACGGGAGTTATCCTTAGTGTGATGGGAAATATCACAACGGCTGCCAATGGCAAAGTATTGATTGCCAACTCCGGAGCATTGACAATTGCCGGCGTCTCCACGATTACAGCCGATGGAGGGTTTATTCAGTCGGGTGCTGGACCCGTCAGTTTAGGCGGCACCATCAAAACAGGCACATTGTCAATGGGCATAGGGCCGATCACCTTCGCAAGTGCTGTACAGCTTACATCTCCTCCCACTCTGACAACAATGAATGGCAATATTAAGTTCAGCAGCACTCTTGACTCGAGTGTTACTGCCTATGACCTCGTTTTAGATGCAGGAACTGGCGACGTCATCTTTGCCGCAGCTGTAGGAAGTATAGCGCCCAATCCCTTGAACTCCTTAACGGCTAAGGGGGCGATCATTACGCAAAGCAGCACGGTTAAAACGAAAGGAGTTGTTGCTTATAGCGGGACAGGAGCCACTGCTTCTACGCAGATTCAGATCAACGGCAACATCACGACTACAGCTGCTGGCGGCAGTGTTTCTATGACAGGAGCTGTCCTGATCTCCAATCCGATTACGATTGATACCTCTGCATCCAATTCACCGATTAGTTTCAGCTCGACGATCGATGGAAACCAAATTTTGACTTTGGCGCCCGGCACAGGAGCGGTCACGCTGACGGGAGCTGTGGGCAGTTCTACAGCTCTGCAAGCTTTGGTTGTGAATAGTGGAACCATCAATCAACTCTCCTCGGTCTCTGTCAATAGCGGTACGGGTGGATTTGGCGTCAATTACGGTGCTACAACGCCTGCTGTTGCGATCCATCTTGGTTCTCCTGCTCCAGGCAATGGAAACATTACCTCGACAGCGATTGCAGGTACAGGAGATGTCGAACTCAACGGTCCTGTGGTTCTCAATGGACCTGTGACTGTGGATACCTCTACAGGCAGTGCGAATATTACCTTCGCGAGCACCATTGATAGCCTAACAATAGCAGGCCAGAACCTGACCCTCAATTCAGGGAGCACAGGCATACTTACTCTCACGGGCAATATAGGTTCAATATTCCCACTTGGAGCCTTTACCGTCATCACAGTGCCTTCGCTTGCAGTCCCTGGCACGATCAATGCTGCGTCGATCAATATCGATTCTGACGTCACTGTCTCAGTGGCGACGACGTTCACAGCGACACCTGCCAATGGGTCGATTACCTTAAGCGGTACAGTGACTGGAACTGGAACTGAGAGTTTCACGCTCACTACAACAGGTACTGGAATCTCGGTCTTAGGCGATGCTGTGTCTGGCTTTACAGCAAGCGCCTTGACTGCTTTCGCTGTCAACAACCCAGCCATTGTTGGGGGCACTACAACCATTACAGCTGGAACGATCGCCTTCAATGGCACCGTGGATGCAGACAGCGCCTTGACTCTCACTCCTCCCGCGTTAATACTCAATGCGACAACCACAATCACTCTCGGCGGCAACGTCGGAGGGACAGTGCCTATGGGCAGCGTGACTTTCAGTGGAACAGGAATCAGCCTCGGCAATGGGATCTATACGAATAACCGTCCGATCGACTTGCATTTGATTCCCGTTAGTTTGATCACTCCTCCTTTGCCCAGTACGGCTGTGACTCTCAGTACTCGCAACGGAACTCAATCTGGGGTTGCGAATCAAAACATCACCTTAGGGGTGGTCGATAGTTCAGGTTCAAAACAGAACTTAATATTGAATGCGGGTACTGGGACCATTGCTTTGAATGGTACAGTGGGCGCTGGGATAGGTCTGAATACTTTGACGATCCAAGATGCAGGAGCGGTCACTACAGCAGGTGTTGGCAGCACAATCAACGTGATCAATCTGATCCAAACAAACGTGACCAATTCAACGGGCACGGCGACAGCGACCTATAATGGAGCTATTACCGCGACGACTGGAACAGTGAATTTAAGTGGCAATAATATTGCGATCCTCGGAGGACTCACAGCCGCTACATCGATCTTCACTCATACAGGGACCCTCACTCTCACCACCACGCCGACGATTGCTATCAGTGCAGGAGCCTTTACCGAATCGGGGGGTAGCCTTACCGAAACGGGGATTAATCCTCCTACCGGTGGGATGGTCATTTTGACCACTGATCCTGTAACACCCCAACCCCTTAACGTGACAACGGCTAGCTTTGGAAGCCCCGTATCCCTTCAATCGAATCCTGTTACGATTATAGGCACGGGAAACATCGTCTTTAACAATGTAATCGATGGCATCGCAGCTGCACCGAATAACGCCCTTAAGGTGACAACGCCCGGGAATGTTACGTTCGCAGCCCGTGTTGGAAGCACCTTCCCACTTGCGAATATCAATATAACTGGCGCTACGATTTCGATTGGAGGCAATCAGACTGTGACGGCAACGGGTACGGGGATGACCTATACCGGCAATATCGCCCTCACATCAGGCACCACATTTACGAATGGAAGCACGTCTATAACCAGTGTCACAGGCAGTATAACGGCTTTCAGCACCTTAGCTACAACCCCTTCTCCAACCCCATTCTCTCATCCTGTGACCTTTAGGAATGCTCAATCGGGGGTCACAATAGGCGGCGGCATTTCGACTTCTATTGCAGGACCTAACCCAGCTCCCGTTCGCATTGAAGCCGGCGGCGATATCTCTGTGGGAGCTACCACTGTTGGAGGCATCAATACATCAACTGCTACAGCTGGCAGGCCCGGAGGCGATGTCACTCTCACTACCACGGACGGGTTTGTTTCTGTGACGGGAGTTATCCAGACCTTTGCTGGAAGTGGCGCAGGCGGCAACGGAGGAAACGTATTCATTTCGGGTGGCGAGACGGTCACTACTGTAGCTATTGAAACCTATGGCGGCACGAATGGCAGCGGCGGCGACGTCACTCTACAGACTTTGGATACAGCGTCAACAGGGACAATTCTGGTGGATGGCCATATCTACGCCAACGGCGGCGGCTTTAATGGCAATGCGCAAGCGAGCGGCTCAGGCAGTGGCGCCGAGATTAGGATTGTCGCTAACGGCGGGACGACTTTTGGAAGCAGCGTCGGTTCGATCACGGTGGGAGATCTCAATGCCAGCGCAGGTGCAATGAACGGGATTGGTGGAGTCATCGTCCTTGAACCCAATGTGAACGCATTCTCTGCTCCTGTTGGCGGCCAATCTGTCGGTTTGATCTATTTCACAGGATCTCAGATCATCACCACAGGAAATGCAACGCAGAACCAGAATGGCTTTGTCGCTCTGTCTCCCACAGGAAGACCCCAGCCTGGCAGCACGGTCACGTATCCACCTCAACCTTCATTCACAGTTCCTCCAGGCATTGCGACGATCGTCGTTAACAATACGCCATCGGTTACACTGACTTTGAACATCAACACAGGAACCCTCACAATGGGACCCTATGAGTGCTTGACCGCCAATTTGGCAAATATCACCCTTACATCGACTACTTATATGTCACTAGCCGATGTGATTGCTACAGGACCTGCGGCGACAATTACGATTTCATCGCCGATTAGCCTCACTCCATCTAACTTTGTCCTCAGTCGACCCGGGATCACGATCCAGACCTCACCAGCGAATCCAACATATGCTGGTGCACCCGCACCCTCGAATACAACACACGTCATTTCGACTAGGCTTCCTGTTGTAGTGGGACAAACGACTCCATCTGCCGGGGTTATCAATATTGGCGCTGATGCAACTCTGGCTGATCCCGGTATTGTGATTGCTACGGATGGCGTGACCGTATTGAACTACGATAACAATTTATTGCCACCGGCGCCTCCAGTGCCAGCGCCGCCGCCAGGACCTCCAGTACCTACGCCTGTACCTGTGCCGTTCATCGTGGTCATCGGAGCGCCTCCAGTAGCTACGCTGAGCGGACCGGTAATCAACACGATTGAAAGCAATTCAGCCTCGCAGAACACCAGTGCGTTGCTCCAGCTCTTCTTCCCCTTGCTCCCGTCGAATCCGTTCTTCGCGACGATTCTGAACGTGACGCTGGGTGAGGCGTTAGCTGGCGGAGAAGACACGGTACTCGGCTTAACAACGGCCCAGGTCATGGAGATGATCGACAATGGCACTATTTTATGGTTACAGGTACAAGATCTGATCGATGCGGATCAGCTCACAGCTGAGATGCTCGAAGCGCTCATTGATAATGGACTGATTACGTCCGATCAGGTGGATGAGGTTCTTGACCGGCACAGCTACGGATTGCAGAGACGATTTAAATCGTTCATTCCAGAGAACGACGTCAAATAGGGGAGAGCTCTCCCCACAAGAGGGCCCACCCGGGCCCTCAGATTTTCTCCCAAGCCGCGGGCTCGAAGCCCTGGCGGGCTTCATCGCCTCTTTCTTTTGGTGAGTCCCAGTAGTCTGCTAAATGGCTCATGAAGTTATTTTCTTCTAGCGCTTGTCGGAGGCTCGGCCTCCAGACCTCCGCTCCGCATCAGATGACTGGCGTCATCTGATTTTGGACTCTAGAAACTCATTTTTAGTTTTTCATGAGGAGGGAGGCCCTCCTCAAACTCCTCCCAGCCTATCGGCGTGGTAGAAATCGAACCAATCCTTACAACCCGGCAAAGGGCTCACGCTCTTTGCAAACCCTTTGGTATTCGATAGGTACTGTGGGATTTGGAGCCGTAGCTGGTGGAGGATTAGCTATGCTGCACGGCCTGGATGGAATATCTACCGGTATTCGGCAGATGAGGACTAATCAATTCTGCGATTCAGGCACTTCTCAGTTATTGCAAAATTGCGGAGTCCCTCCACAGTATGCGAATCTAATGGATGCAGGGATAGGGATTGCGGCAGGTAGGTATTCCTCTGGCTCAACAGCTCTTCTTGGAGGATTATTTGGGAAGTCTTCGACTCAAGTGCCGAAATTCTTGAAATTTACAGAAGATAATTTTAGAGAGAATTTAAAAAGATTTACGGGAACTAATCCAGGAAAATTACATGAAGCGCATCATACAATACCAAAAGCATTTGAAAAGATTTTGAGTATGGACTATGGTATAAATGTTCATGATCCAAAATATGGTATTTGGATAGAGAAAAGCCTTCATAACCATCTTCATAAAAATGAATTTTACAACCAAGTTTGGTGGGGACATATAAGAGGAAATCCTTCACATGATGAAATATTGCAGTTTGGTCGAGATATAATGAAAAAATATGGCTTCCAAACAAATTTTTAGGTGATTGAATGCTAACTTATAAAGATTTTTTTGAGCTAAATAGCGATTTATCTTCTACTAAATTTCACGCCCATCTATTTGGATATAATAATAAAAAAAACGCCGAAAAAAGGCTGTTAATTGGTGATTACGAAGGCTTTGAATTTCCTCTTACATTTAAGCACGAACGCCAGCATAAAGCTCTCGACATCTTAGTGACTGGGCCATATTTATATTTAATTTCCGACAGAATGAAAAAAATTCTGGAAGAAAATAAATTAACAGGTTGGAATCCAATTTATGTGAAATTATTCGACATAAAAAACAATGAAATTCCGGGATATTACGGCTTTTCAATTTCTGGAAGGTGCGGTCCAGTTGATTATCATAAATGTGAAATAATCGAAAGAAGATATGTCGAAAATGGCCCCCTAGTTAAGGAATATATAGGGTTACCAATAGGTCTTGAGGAATGGGATGGGAGTGATTTTTTTCTTCCTAAAGGTTGGTTAGGGACAATTATTACTCCTAAAGCAGCAGATATTTTTAAAAAAAATAAAATAACAAATCTAGCGTTAACTCGGCTTTCAGATGTTGTTACTCCTGAATTTTCACTTGAAATTTTAGGTCTAAAACCAAGTTGCGGATAACTATCCTCTCTCACCATCTATTTAACAAACAAGACATCGACTGGCTCAAGGGCTTTAAAGAACACCATCTTGCAGATGACGAAGCCCGAATTTTAATTATATTAAGAGAAATGGGCGTGATGACCAATGCAGATTACAGAATGCCCTATTCTTCAATCAAATAGACAACAAGAAGATTCGATTTATATCTGCGCTTGGCAATAGCAAAGCGCCTCCTTGAAAAATTCCCGATTCTTGAGGTTGTTTGTGTATAAGATGTATTGACCGGGAGTAAAGGGGGAGATTTTAGGGATAAGTCGGGGGTTAAACGGCTTAAATTGATCAGATTTTTCTCAAGCAGAGCTCGAAGCCCTGCGGGCTTCATCGCTCAACAAACTTTGGTAGTCTGCTAGCGCTTGCCGGAGGCTTGGCCTCTAACAGGTCTCATAAATCTAGAGATTTCAAGAAGCTTAGGGCTTGGACGATTTCAACTCCCTTGTCAACTCGTTCCCGTTTTAATTCTTTAACAAGTTGAATAGCCGGTATTTGATACTTATCGTGAAAATAACAGAGAGCAGGACTCACCGAAGAATCGGCGTGCTTTACTTCGATCATTTTCTCGATCTTGTTATCGCGAACAAGAGCAAAGTCGACCTCTTGCCTTTCTTTAGTATGTAAATAATGGAGTGAATAGGGTTCCGCTAAATAATCGATTTTAGAAAAAACGTGCTTGAGTAAACAGCCAGCTACTAAATTTTCAAATTTGGCTCCAACATCTCCCTTCACTAGCCCCGTATCAAAGAAATAGATTTTGGGTTCTTTTAATAAACTGCGAGCAATATTATTGGAAAAGGGAACAATCCGAAAAACAACATACAGAGCTTCCAGAATCTGGATATATTTTTTTACCGTATTAGGGGAAATGGCTACATCTTCGGCAATCGAGGTATAAGAAACAGGGGAACCCACCTTTCCTCTCAAGAGTTCAAAGACCAAACGAATTGCATTCAAGTTCTGGATTTTATCGAAATCAAGGACATCTTCCCGCAATAAGCTGTCGACATATTGCAGTCGCCAACGATTGGCATCAACGAGTTCTGGGGTTAAAAAAGGCTCAGGGAATCCCCCCCTTTCTAAAAATCGATCCAGGGTATATTCGCAATGAACTTTTTCACATTCAGCAGGGGAGAGAGGGAGAAGTCGATGGAGAAAATAGCGGCCTGCGAGAGAATCTCCCACGTGATTGAAAATCTCTAGGCGAGCGCTCCCGGTGACAAGAATTTTTTGATGAGGGGCCTTCGTGTCATAGACCCCTTTTAAATAATTTTTCCATTTGGGCTTTTTGTGGATTTCATCCAGGATGACCAATTCGATGGAGGGGAGCCAAGCTTCTTTCTGGATGATTTTTCGATCTTCAAGTCGGTCGTAATTCAGATATACAAAAGAGCTGAATTCATTCGCAAGTTCTTTAGCTAGAGTTGTTTTTCCAGCCTGCCGAGGGCCGGCAAGGAAGACCATCTTTTTTTGAAGGTCGCGGAAAATAAGGGTTTTTTGAAATCGTTCCATATTGACTATTTTGCACTGTTTTGCAGAAAAGTCAAGACTATTCCGCATTCTGCTGCGGAAAAGTCAGGGCGAATTCATCTTAGCCGGTAGTAATAGATCGGCAAAGATAAGATCACCGACCGCTCAAAAACTTGAGCCACCCTCGAATTGAACCACCCATCTTCAGCACCACCTCCAGGAAACGGTTCCCATTGTACCCGGGAAAATACTTCTCGAGTGAATGCCGGACAGCCTTGCGCTACGTGGACGAAGGTTTCGTTCACTGCGTCGCGCCGCAAAGTGCAAAAGCGGGCTGCATCAATCTCATATCTCTCTTGCCATTCGTTGGGATCTAATGTAAATCGATGGATCAGATAATCGATCTTGTAATTCTCAAACAGGCATTTAATAATTTCGACCCGTTGAATATGAGGCCAATCATCGGCATCTTGACAGATCAAGAGATCTCCCGTGCTTTCTCTACAAGCAAAATTCCGATTGTCAGAAGGATCGAATTGTTCCTGGTGTTTTAAAATCTTTAGCGCAAAAGGATAATTGAATAGCTCTAACGTCTCAATTCGGAGAGGATCGATTTTTTTACATCCTGAAATTGAAATGACAATTTCATTTGGAAAAACGGTCATATTGCGGAATTGAGATAATAAGGCTCCTAGCAGGTGAAAATGTTTTGAGTGACAAGGAATGATCACGGACACTTTCATGGGCAAAGGGGCGTCTCTTTTTTCTAGGCAGAAAAGAGAAGAGCAGAAAATGAGGAAAATTAAGAACATAGGGCGATTGGTTGGAAGCGGATGTAGTCGCAGGAGGAGAGGACATAGCGGACGCCGCGCGCTTCGCCGAAAAGAGAGATGCCTGGCTTAATGTTGTGCAAATGGCCAAAGACGCAAAGGTTGATTTGGTGCTGCTCGAGGATCTGCGCGGCGCGGGAAGGCTTTAAATCGGCTCCGATAGGGGGGTAGTGAGTCATGGCGATCCGCAACGAGGCTTTTGGGTCGAGTTGAGCCAAACTCATTTTCAGCCGTTCGAGCTCTCGATCGAAAAGTTTCTGCTGAAACTCTTCTTGAACCAGTTCTTCCGTCTCTTTTCCCTTTGCGCGGGGATTTTCTCGGAATTCGATAAATGGACCGAAGGAATATTCGGGGGTATCCCAGAGGCGGGCGCCGCCGATGGCGACCTCTTTCCAGTGAAAAGCGTTGTTTTGAATCAGGTGGATGGAAGGGGGCAAAACGGGGGCGATCTTATTCAGCGAACCCCACCAATAATCGTGGTTTCCCTTGATCATCACTTTCGTGCCGGGCAGCTCATGGACCCATTGGAGATCGGGAACGGCATCCTCCAGTTTCATCGCCCAAGAAAGATCGCCGGGGACGAGGACGAGATCAGATGGATCGATGAGGCTTTTCCAATGAGAGGCGATTTTTGTCGCATGGCTTTCCCAATTGGGGCCAAAAATCTCCATGCTCTTATTTTTTACCCCAAAACTCAGATGTAAATCGCCGATGGCCCAGATACGCATAGAACTAAGATACAAAAAAAGCGAATTTTAAAAACTCGAAATGATCGAGGAGTGTGGCGTTGTTGCCTAAATAGTGGTGTCATAAGACGTTAAAAATTAAACACTGAGTACACCGAGGAAAGATGTGTTTTTTATGGCTCGGTGCTCTCGGTGTTAGCGGGTGTGTTGCATAACTTATAAATCAGAGGGATGTTTCTTGTTTTTTTCTCTGCGGCCCTCCGCGTACTCTGCGCCTCTGTGGTGAATTTCTAACCCTTGTGCATAAGAGCTTGCTTGAAGAGGGATTCAAAGTTTACCGCAGAGACGCAGAGTACGCAGAATGGAAGGGGGTTATGCAACACACCCGGTGTTAGCTAGTTGTTGAGAGCTGCAAGAGTTCAGATTTATACAATAATATCGGGGCGTGTAAGGAACTCTGCCTAATCAGCCAGTAATTGATCGGCCAAAGCTTTAGCTAACTTCCCATCGATTGTGCTGTTGATCTTCATCGCGCTTTTCATCACCAATCCGATCTCTTTTTTGGTTTTGGCTCCTGAATCTTCAATGGCCTGCATGACGATTTTTTTAGTTTCTTCGGCAGAAAGAGCTTTAGGTAAAAACTCTTGAACGATTTCTAGTTCGCCTTTTAGTTTTTCAGCAATCTCGGGGCGGTTCAGAGTTTGCGCCTGATCGAAAGCCTCTTGGAGATTGCCAAAGTAAGTTTTGAATAGCTTTGTAACTTCTGTGTCGGAAAGATTTCCGCGCGCATCAACGGCCAATATTTTTGATTTGAGCATACGCAAAGTATCGAGTCTAAGTTGGTTGCGACTTCTAATCGCTTCTTTGATCCCATCGTTGATTTTTTCGGCGAGCGTCATCCTATACCCCTTTTACTTTTCAGTTTAATTTAGTTTCTGATTTTTTAAAATTCGAAATGATCAGGGAGTCTAGTTCCTGCGGGGATAATGATGATCCCATCCCGGACAAAAATGCCTTGGCCGTCATAGGTTTTATGGCCTGCTTGATTGGTGAGTTTGACACGATGGCCGATCTGGACATGTTCATCGATGATCGTCTTTTCGATGAGGCAATGCTCACCGATCCAATAGTCTGGTTCGACTGGTTTTCCTTCATGAAGGGGGGGCATGTAGAAATGGTTCCCCAACATCACGGTATCGCGGATGATGGAGCCTTGTTTGATATGGGAGCGGAGACCGATGATGCAGTTGGAGATTTCATCCGCTTCAATGATGCATCCTTCGCAAATGATCGATTGGGTGATTTTTGTCTGCTTGATCTTGGGTCCCGGCAAAAATGTGGGTCGCGTGTAGATTGGGTTATTTTCATCGTAGGTATTCAGCCCCTCTGAGGAACGGGTCAGGATCAAGTTGGCCTCGTAATAGGAGGCGATGGTGCCGATATCTTCCCAATAGCCGCAGTAGATAAAAGCGGAAGTTTTCTTAGTTTTTACTGCTGTGGTGATCAGATGATAGCCGAAATCATCCCGCTGATCGTGCTCAAGAAGAGAAACGAGAGCATCTCGCTTGAAGACATAAATCCCCATTGAGCCGAGATAGGATGGTTTTTTAGGCGGTTTGATGTCCCATTCCTCGAAGAAACTCTTCGGAAGTTCAAATTGCGAGCCAATATCTTCTGGTTTTTCCACAAAATCGACTACTGTGCATTGCGGATCAATTTTAAGGACCCCCATTCGATGCGCTTCCTTTTCCAGTGCAGGAATGGCAGCGATGGTTAAATCGGCATTTTTCTCTTGCGCAAAGGCGACCATGTGCTGGAAGTTGATATTGTAGAGCTGATCCCCGGATAAAATGAGGAAATAATCGGCAGATGACTTTAAGAGCGTCGGCAGGTTCTTTCGCACCGCATCGGCTGTCCCAGCGAACCATTCTTTTTCCCCTTTTTCATTGATTTGGGGGGTTAACACATCGACTGAACCGGTGTTATAGATGTCAAAGCGATAGGTTTGGCTGATATGATGCTGGAGCTCGTCCGATAGATACTGAGCGATGACGAAGATCTGCCTGAAATCGCTGTTGATCGAATTGGAAATGGGAATATCGATGAGCCGATATCTGCCTCCGTAGGCGACTGCAGGTTTAGAATGGTGGATCGTCAGGGGATGAAGCCGCGTCCCTTGCCCCCCGGCAAGAATGACGGTCGCGACCTGAATAGAAGGTTTGCTCATAATCCCCGCTATAAGAGCTGGGGATTAATTAATCAAACGGAGAGTACAAAAAAACGGATGTCAAATTTATTCTGAAGCATAACCATCTGCTCGATCTTGCGCTAATGTCCGTCCGGTAAAATAACATTCGGGCGTTCCATGGTTGCCTTGGCCTCTTCTTGATTCATCGCTACTCACGAGTCCCAGTCCTCTTGCAAAAGCAGCGGGATCAGGAAGAGGAATGCCTCTGGTGGCTTGTTGAGGTTGTTGGACGACGGCTTGGAATACTTGAACCGTTCTGGCCACGATGAGTCCTGGGATCTGTGGAAGACCCTGCGATCTCGTATTACCGGCTGGCGGCGTACTCATGCTAGATGATCTCGTGTTAAAAGCTGGACTCGTGTGAGAAGCTGGACCTGTTACAAATGACATATTATAATCTCCTGTTAATTGTTTAGTAAAAATTATAACAAATTAATTTAATTAATGTCCAGAAGTATGTAGGGTCGATTTTAGCTCCTTTTATTTGTTTTTATATACTGGTTATTAATGAGTTAAAGGTAATTGAGGCCTATGCGGGCGGTAGGGGCGAGGCCGAGTTTTTCGTGGGCATTATAGGGATCGGTTACGATCCCTAAGTGGATTCGATAGCCAAACCAGGTGCGAACAGGTTGGCGTTGTAGCTCGATCGGACAAATGGGCCGCAATACATATGTCTAACTCCAAGCCCTAATCCATATCCTTCATAGGCCTTGAATAGATCGGGATGGATAAACCCTTTCACTCGCAGCTTGGAACGGCTCGCTTGTAAATACTGTCCGATCGTAACAATATCACAGCCCGCTTCATGCAGGTCTTTAATCGTCTCTTTCACCTGATCTTCTGTCTCTCCAAGCCCAACCATGATCCCCGATTTGACGAAAACCACGAGTCCAGATTCTTTAGCATGGCGCAAAACGGCCAATGTCCGATCGTACTCAGCCTTATGGCGTATGCGCGGAGATAGGGCGCGAACAGTCTCGATGTTATGATTAAAGATTTCTGGCCGTTCTTTCAAGACTATGTAAAGCAGCTTTACATCGCCTGAAAAGTCAGAAGTGAGCACTTCGATCGTCACTCCTTTGTTTTCTTTTCGGATCTCTTGGATGATCGCCGCGATTTGGGAGGCTCCCTGATCGGGCAGATCGTCGCGAGCTACCATGGTGATGACTGCGTGCTTCAAGCCCAATTCTTTGACGGAAAGGGCGATGCGGCGCGGCTCATCGGCTTCGGGACCTTTCGGTGTTTTACTGAAGTCGATATCGCAAAAACCGCAATTGCGCGTGCATTCTTTCCCGAGAGCGAGAAAGGTCGCAGTTTTCTTCGTATAGCATTCGAGCCGATTGGGGCATTTCGCCTCTTCGCAGACGGTATTGAGTTGATATTTCTCTAAGATCGCATTCGTCTTGAAAATTTGGCCTCCTGTTGGAAGCTTTCGATGGAGCCAAGAGGGGAATCTGCCGACCCCTTCTTCGGGATTTTCAGGAAGGATATTGAGTTTACTCATCGTTTTGCTTTGGGAGGAAAGTTAATGGGAGTTTCGTTGGCGATCAGCGCTGCCTCGTGCCAAGCCTCGGCAATCGTCGGATGGGCGTGGATCGTCTCTATGACCGACTCTAGCGTGAGTTCATTTTGGATGGCAAGGGCCATTTCGCCAATCAGGTTAGAGGCTTCGTGTCCGATGACAACGGCGCCCAAAATTTGCCCCGTCTTTTTATCGGAGATCACTTGGGCAAATCCTTCTGTCTCCATAGCGGCTTGCGCTTTGCCTAAGGCTTGGAAAGGGTATGATCCGGCTGTCGCATCATAGCCTGCTTTCTGCGCCTGCTCAAGAGAGAGCCCTACGGTGGCGATTTCGGGAGAGGTGAAGACAACGGCTGGCACGGCTTCATAATGGATGTGTGCTTCAACATCAGCTGCATTTGAGGCGGCGACGATTCCTTGATGGGAAGCGACATGGGCTAGCATCCATTTCCCCGTCACATCGCCAATGGCGTAAATGCCTCTCACTTCGGTCTCCATCCGATCATCTGTTTCGATGAAGCCTTTGTCATTCGTTTTAAGACCTGCTTTTTCCAGTTCTAATCCCTCCGTGTAGACTTTTCTTCCCACGGAGACGAGCGCGAGATCGGCGTCCATGGTTTTGCCGTCTGCTAAAGTGATATGGACATGGGTCTTTTTATTTTCAATCGCTTTAACCATCACGTTCGTCTGGATATCGACCCCTCGCGAGGTAAAGGCTCTCGTCATGAATTGGGCGATTGTAGGTCCTTGGGCCGTCAAAATAGTCGGCAGTGCCTCGAGGATGGTCACTTTAACGCCTAATTCTGCAAATAGGGACGCAAATTCACAGCCGATATAGCCTCCGCCGACGATCGCCAGGCTCTTGGGGGTTTCCGTCACCTCTAAGATCGAAGTAGAATTGAGAATTCTCTGATGATCGCAGGGGAAAGCGCGAATGTCGAGCGGCACGGAGCCGGTCGCGATGACAATCTTCTCTGCCTCTAAATAGAGACTATCGGGTCCCATGATCTTGAGCAGATGAGGCGATTCGAATTGGGCCGTACCGCGGTAAATCACAATTTTATTGGAGCGAATGAGTCCTTCGAGACCTGTCCTTATTTTTCCGATTACTTGATCTTTCCGTTTTTTCATCTGGTCATAATGGAAAGAAATGGGGCCTGTTGAGATGCCAAACTCACTTGCGCGCCGGATCTGATGCAGGACTGCCGCATTGGAGAGGAGAGTTTTCGTCGGGATACACCCCACATTGAGACAGCATCCGCCGAGCAGATCTTTTTCGATCAGAGCCACTGATTTCCCCAGCTGGGCAGCCTTGATTGCTGCTACATAACCCCCGGGACCGGACCCGATCACCGCCACATCGCATTTTTTCCTATCGGTCATAAATTCTCCTTGAAAAGACGATTTTACCCGATGGCGAAAAAACTCGCTAATGAGAAAAAAGTTACTTGTATTATAGTGATGGTATGAAGACGAAAAAGCGACAAAAAATGTGCTATAACTGCGAGGGAGAAATCGACCTCGACGTGATCGTATGCCCTTTTTGTGCAGCGGACCTGCGCGAAGAGAAGCCCGAGCAGCAGCGTCCGACCTATAACCCTGGTACCGCGGTCAAAAACCTCAATACCCAGCAGTCGCTCTATCCTCCCCACTACGTCCCCAAAGCGGCCCCCGAGCCGGAAGAAGAGGAAGTCCCTGAAGAACCCTCCCTGTCTGATGAAGAACCTTCCCGGAGCCTCGTGGGGCCAACGATCCTTCTGACTCTAGGCGCCCAGCTCCTCCTATTCGGCATCCTGATGCTTCTTTTTTCCCACAAAGGATCGATGATCCTCAAGTGGGACGCCCGCCTCTGGTTCCTCTACGTATTCGCCTCCATCCCTCTCCTCGTATTCGGCTACAAGTCAGTCTCGAAGCTTTAAACATGGCTCCAATGCTCGGCGATGATGCCATTGGAAAAGGGAAGCCTGTCGCGACGTAGATTCAAAAGAAAACTTTTTTTGACTGGATGTTCTTTGCTAAACTCAAAAAGAGGATAAGTCATTTCAATCTTAGGCGTGGAGGAGAATTTGATCTCATAGGCCTCCAGAGAATCTCCGTGATCGATGAGAAGATCTATCTCGATTCCTGAAGCTGTACGATAAAAATAGCAGGGAGGGCGATCTCCTTCTTCTGCGAATCGCTTGATTTTTTCCATGACGACCATATTTTCGAAAATATGCCCCCCAAATGGAGAATGAATCAATTGCTCCACGCTTTCAATCCGCAACAGATAACAAAGAAGGCCTGTGTCCACAAAGAATAATTTTGGAGATTTTACAATTCTCTTAGTAATATTCCTTGAGTAAGGCTCAAGTAGATGAACAATGGAGGTCGCTTGCAGAAGCATCAACCAATCTTTGGCAGTCGTCTGGGAAATCCCACATTCTTTGCCAATTTCACTCAAATTAAATAATTGTCCGGCTCGTGCTGCCAATAAGATGAGATATTTCTGAAACTGCCCTAAGTCCTGAATATTACGCATACTTCGAAGGTCTCTTTCGAGGTATGTGGAGAGATAGGCGCTATACCAAAATTTAAAATTTAGATGAGGTTGCACTTGGAATTCAGGATAAAATCCTTTTAAAATTTGTTCTGCGACGTGCCTTTCATCGTAAATGTCTAAAGAGCTAATTTCTCTCCAACTCAACGGATAGAGATGAAAGATGGCGATACGTCCTGCCAACGATTCGGACACGCCTTTCATTAATGGAAAGATTTGAGATCCGGTAAGAGCATATTGCCCATAATTTCTTCGATCCTTATCCACCTTCATTTTTATATAGGGGAGTAGACCTGGAAGATATTGGATTTCATCCAAAATCAGGGGAGGTTCATAAGTTTTTAGGAAAAGTGCGGGATCAGATTCAGCCAGATTGCGTACTAGAGCATCATCTAGAGTGACGTAGGTATAATCCTTTAAACAGTGTTGCAGAAGAGTCGATTTTCCAGCTTGCCTCGCCCCTGTAATAAGTACGACAGGGAATTGCCCGAGCGCTTCTTTCAGTGGTTTTTCTAAACGCCTATGAAGATATGTCATAAGGCCATTTTAATCGACGTATCGTGCAATTTCAAGATAATATCTTGATTTTGCATAACTATATTGTAACTCATTTATTTTTAGTAGCTTAGAATAGCGGCCCGAAGAAGTAAAAGATGATGTAGAGGATGAGGGTGGGGATGAGGGCGCCCAAGAGGAGATAGAGGGGGCGGATTCCTTTGTCGAAGTGTTTTTTCAAGATGGCGTAGCCGGCGGGATTGGGGGCGTTGGCGATCACTGTGAGGCCGCCTCCTGCAATGACTCCGGTAAAGACTGCATATTGGTAAACATCTCCCCAGTTAGGGACGAGAGTGGAGAGGTAGGAGATCATCGTATTGTCATTAAAACCGGTGAGGGCGATGGCTACGCCCATGACGGAGAGGGGATTCATTTCGTGGAGCAGATCGACGACCCACCAACCTTGGAGGCCCCCGTGGATTACGAGGCCGGCTAAGAAGAGGCCGACGAGGAGGGGACGCGCCAACCTGATCCCATATTGATGCGCTCGCGTCGCCTGGTGAAAGCCGATGAAGAAGAGAAAGGTCGCGATGAAAATAGCCGGGTAATGGGAGACGAGGACGATGAAGCCCATGAAAAGGATGTGGATGATGGTGATCCAAAGGGGAATGGGGGCTTCTTGTTTAGAGGAGTAGGTGGAAAAGACTCTGACGGCTTGTCTGCGGACGCCGAGGAGATGCAATTCATTTTTGAAGTATCTCCAATAAAGGAGATTCGAAATGAGGATTCCGAGCACGGCTTTCCAGCCGAAGTCGATGAACATATCGCTCATCGTCCAATGCCAACAATGGGCTAATACTAAGACGGCAGGAGATGCGAAATCGGTCAAAACGCCGCCTACAGAGATATTGACGAAAAGAAGGGCGAGCGTTCCATACGCCAGCTTTGGACTGGGGTGGTATTCGTAAAACTGACGCGACAGAAGGAGTGCACAAAGAGCCATCGCTCCCGCTTCGGTGATGAAGGAACCTAAAATGGGACCGACTGTCAAAAGAGTGAACCACCAGGCTGAAAGGGAACCGCCGAGGCCTTTGGCGATCCAGAGAATCAGCGTCTCCGCTACATGGACAATGGGGCGCGTAGAGGCCAAGGCTAAAATCACCACCACGAAAAGAGGCTCTGTATAGTCGCGCGTATTGATGTATTCAAGCCCGATCGTCCACCCATACATGATCGCGATCACAATAAAGAGAGGGATCGCCCAGAAAGCAAAGACGATCTCCACTTCGGAGAGAAAATAAAGGAGGTGAACGGCCAAACTCCGTTCGCGCCGGCTGCTCCGCCGCAGAGGGCGCTGCCTAGCTTCCAAAATCCGCGCCCATTCATGGATCTTTTGCACAGAAAAGGTGTGGAGGATCGCCAAGAAAAACAAAATCAGGGCGATGAGGTGAAAGGGGGTGAAGTTCAGCGATTCCAATTGCAAAACGATCGGGTGTTTGAGGCAATCGAATTTGGCGGGCTGCTTGAGGATCTCTGCTAGAATCATATTTCTCTTCTTATCATATTTATCCCGAAACAGGAATCTGTTTCTCTAAAAGGGGCCGTCTTGAATTCTTGTCCCGATAATCTCGCAAATCTCTCCTTTATGTTGTTAATGTAAGTAAGTGATCCTAAGTGATTTTATGTAATTATCTATTTATTGTTTAAATGCATTCAATTTAATTAAATTTTTTGATATAATACTACTATGAAACTTTTTATTATGTTGATAATATGATTCCGGCATGTATTCGGCCTCCTTTTTATAAGCCGCCAGAAAGACTGCGCCCGACTGCGTCCAATGATCTTAAGCTCATGAGGATGTATGCAGGTGATCGATTAGATGTAAAAGACAGCGCATTAGTCAAATTAGGGTTTTTTGACCAATTTAGAAATTTCTTTTCCTGTAGTCGTCGCCGTGAGCGCCTTAAACGTTTAGATGTCTATGTTACGCAGGTTTGTGCTGAGCTTCCCTCATCGCTAGACACACCACAAGCTATAGAGTTTTATCGCAGATTAAGTAAGTGGACTGAGATGAAAGTTAATTTAGGGTGTTTGTCAGACGGAGTGAGAGGGGTATTATCTCCTAAATTAAAAAGAGTCTCTGAAGCCTATCGAGCTGCGACATCTCCTCGTTGTGCAGATATTTTAGCTTCGGATGATTTTTCACAGCAGCCAAGCATTGCGTTAGAAGAGCAAGTAGGTAAGCCACATCAACGTAGACTAAAATGGGAAGCTGTTGTCGCAGAAACAAAACTTGCAGCGGCGCTAGGCATTGGTCCTATAGAGGCTGGTAGTGGAGCTAATGGGGCTAAATTTGGTCTCGGACTTGATGGAAGAAAACTGACTGTAATTAAAGAAAAGGGCGTTGACGATAGATTGATTACTGAAAGATTGAAATTTCAAAGAACGCAGCCTGATGTGCTTCAGAACGATCCAAGACAGGCCGGAGCTATTGCTTATATGTTTGATGAATACTTTGGTTTTGGTCTGATCCCTCCAACTTACACAGATGAAATGGGTTATTCAATACAACTTATCGTAGGCGGAGAATCGGCAGATAAAGCTAAAATTGCCGATGGGCCCACAAGAATGGTTAAGTTAAAAGATAAAGTGGGTTTTGACGCTACTGAATTAGAATTGTTACAAAAGAAAGCTATATTAAACTTTGTCCTCTGCGATTTAGATGGAAAAGATGATAAGTTAAGAATTGAAGTCGATGAAAATGGGAAAATAATTCATATCCACGAAACTGATAATGATAATACTTCTCCTCAAAATCCTTTGGAAAGTGGATGGAAAGATAAGAGTACAAGGGAAAAAAACCATGCATGGAAAAACCATAACTGGGCCCGTTGCCAATTCGTTCGCTACCCCGAATCTGAATTAGATAGAATATTGAATGCGTTGTCAGTTCCTAAGGTATCTAAATTCATGCTTGAATCGCAAAATACATATCCTAATTTTTGGACTAGAGACCGTGCAGATGAGATGTTAATGCGAATAGCTTTTTTACAAGCTGCTGCTGCTGAGCCGGATTTTACGCCATTTAAACTTGCTGCATTCTATAGCAGCAAGGCTCCTGCCTATGACGATGTTGCAACTCGAAATCGCGTTGAACAATTCATGGGCCTTGGTAGCAGTACGGCGCCTGGCGGCGTCAAAATCAATCGGTTATATTATTCTGTAGATGAGGCGACCATAGCCCGACAGCATAGCGAATTCGACCAGCTTTTAGATGACGACCATCCATATCATGCGGGAGTTGCTGATGTAGTACATAATGGAGAAGCCGAAAGGAGAGGTCTAGTCTCTGTAGCCCATCCGAATTATGGAGCCACCACTGCTGTTTCAACGCACAATACAGACAACGGAAGAGAGCGTTTCAGCGACGAAGATGAAAAAACAGGCCTAAGCGCGGATCCTGTTTACTAACCGAATCCAGGGAGCTGCCTTCGGTTCAGCTCCAATCAAAGAAGCCACTTTTCGGATCTCCCCTTCATCAACTTTAGACCCACTTTGAATCTGTCTTTTCATTGAAGCAATAGGAAGGCGATATTTTTCATCATACAAGGCCTCGGGGAGGTCCTGTACAGTCAAGCTTGGATCATTGAGATAGGAATTGAGGAGTGCCCTTGCTGCTGAATCTCTCGTGGAAATGGAACCTAATAAAGGGGTCGCTTTATTTATTTCACCCAACGCCATACCTAGGATGAGACCCGGTTTTTTTTCTTTTTGTAGAGAGCTTGAGAGATCGCTAATCATTTCGAAAAGTTCTAGTGGACGGCCTGCTAAATGAATATCTTGTCCTAACAACTTCAGGTGAAGAGCTTCTTTTTCTGTTGCGCTTAGGGTCACAAAAATATTTCTCAAGTCCACCAAGTCATTGCGAGATTGGAAAAGTTCCGGAATGGGCTCGGCAGGATCTAAGAGTTTTTCTATAGCTAGAGGTAAAATTAGATCTTTGTTTAGACCTTCAAAATTAGAAAAAGCTGTGTCTAAAAATAGAGAAATTGTTTGAGGATAATTTATGCTAATCATCGCGGGCGTATCAGCACAAACTATTTTAAGTTCCTCCACAAAAGTTTCTCTAAATAAAGAGTGGTCATTCCCCAATTGGTTGAGTTTTTCTTTTAATAATTCGGGTTTTTTTGGTGGGTTGCGGAGAAGTAATTTTATTTCATCAAATGTAAGACAATAATTTTCTGCTAAAGGTTGTAAAATTTTTAGGGATTTAGGAAATTTTTTAAAACTTTTCCCTGTGTTAATGAGATCCGCTTCCCGGTAATAATTTCCACTTGAAAGATCGCGGACTACACCTAATCCAATCGTTGGATATAGCTTTGAGAGCGCAGTAAAAAAGACTTTGTGGGTTTTGTCATCTTGTTGTGAAAGTTTTTGATATGACTGGAGAAGATTGCTGTAAGCTGAGTTTTTTGATAGTTGAATTGCACTCATTTAATTTCTCCGCGTTGAGCCAATTATTATATCCCTGTAATCGAAAAATATCAACTCAATAAAAATTAGATAAGTATGATTTTTTGATGGCGATACATTATATATTTAATTGCTAATTAATCGTAAAGATTGCATAATCTACGCAATCAATAAATAAGGAAAAATAATGAGCATAATTTCAGTGACAAACATGCGGGCTCCAGAGCTTCGCCCTAACCCCTCTTCGATGGAATGTATGGATATGCCTAATCTCGAACTTGGAGAGGCCTGTGTATCCCCGCAAAAACTGACTTCCAACCGGGTTGCGCCACTTTGTCCAGAAACTGCTTATAAAGTGCTAAAGAGTTCTCAAAAGGTGCACGCCTTTATTGAAAAGGCTATGGAAATCTGCACATCTGAGCACTCCTTTTTCACTGATTACAGGGGTTCTGAAATCAAAATTGTCACGAAACCAATTCTTGGGAGTGGCGTTCATCATGAAGTAGTTCCATTTTGGGCCTACGATGTAGAGACAGAGGAAGAGCTTCCTGCAATGTATGGTTTTGGGATCGATGAATTGCTGATAAAATATCCAAAAATCGACGAACTCAAGCGGGAAAGGAATGGCTTTATGTCCTCCGTGAAGAATACTCTGGTCCAATATGCGGATTGTTTAGATGCGGGGATTCCTACTGCTTGCTTTCCTGGCTTGCTTGATTTTATCGAAGACCCTGAATTCCAAGATTTAAGAACCAATCATATTGACGGTGACTTACTTGATTATGTCCAAAAAAAGGTAACTGCCGGATTCTATTTTGTGGAAAAAATTCCTTACGCTTTTCCGAATGAAAGTACTTTTAATCCAAAAAGTTCTATTTGGATTCAGCTCAAAGCTCTTTTCCAGCTTGCTTATGACAATGGAATCCCCCTTGATTTAACAAGAGATAACGTGAGGATCACTGCAGACGGAAAAGCAGTCGTTACCGATTTTATGGAGCACAGCGAAAGGGACAGGGGGGTATTCTTCGATAAAAGCCAGCCGGAAGAGAATAATCCATTTATTCCCTTAATTTCTAATTGCATTAAATCGTTTGTAAAAAATCCAAAGCTCGCCAAGTGGCTTAAGCCTAAGAATTATACAGATTAGTAGCATTAAAGAATCTTAGATATTAGAATCTTGTTTGTGAGGAGCCGCGATGTCTGACAGTATATAATCAGTGAAAAACTTTTTCTAAAACGGCGATCAATTTTGGAACATCTTCAGTAACTGTGCTCCAAATAATCCGGTAACTGATGTCAAAATATCCATGTATCAGCTGATTTCTCATCCCAATTACTTCTTTCCAAGGAATATCAGGAATCTCTGCCCTAGCCTGCGGCGACACGGCATTGGCTGCTTCTCCAATCAGAAGCAGCTCGCGGATGATTCCTCCTAGGAGTAATCTATCCCGCTCTAGGTCTGATGCATTTTTATGAGCAATATGGTGGCATATAGCTTTGGCAGCATCAAACATGTGATTAAGTCGGTTTAAATCCTTCTTGTCCATATAAGAGATACGATTGTTGCATTACTTCTTTTCGAAAAAATTTGCTAATGTCTTCGGGAGTTCTAAGATCTACTTCTCGCCCAATATTCTTCGACAGCTCTTCTTTCATTTTAACGATGCCAAAAAGCCCGGGGATATGTTGTGGATCAAACTCCACCAATATATCAACATCACTCTTTTCAGAAAAGTGATCCGATAACACAGATCCAAAGAGAGCCATTTTAATGATATGGTGTGCTTTGCAAAATTTTTCAATCCAACTCTTTGGAATTTTGATCTTTGGCGTTCCCAGATACATAAGAACTCCTTCCTTTTAATCTCATTATAAAGGCATAGGGGGTCTGAAGGATATGCAAAAGATTCAGATGGGCCAATACCAGCTGGAAAAGCGCTTGGTGGGCACAGTATAACACCCTATCATAGTTATGTCTTCTTAACGATGCCATTGATGATGGTCCCTTGCTTCAACTCGAAAGCAATTGCAATTTTTGTCATCCTTCTGGTAAACTAAAATTTTTTTTTACCAATTTTTGGAGATATTTATGAAAAAGTTGTTTCTGATGTCTTTCGCTTTAGTTGCTAGCATTTGTTATTCTAACGAGAATAGAATTTACGTTCCTGCTGAGAAGTTGTTAATTAGCGAGTCAGGGATATTTTTGAATAAAAATAATTCTTATGTGCCCATTCATTCAGTATCCTATGATTATGAGACGGGCGGTTTCTATCTTGAAAAGAAGGAGAGAATTTTAATCACGTGTCCAACTTGTGGCAAGAAAACCTATGATCCGGGAAATGAAATCTGTTTCAATCCAGATTGCTATCGGGCATGGAAATAAAAATCAGAGGCGGATTATTCAATCTGCTTCAATTTTATTTCGAAGATTACAAGAGAATTGGGTTCGAGTTTTCCACCAAAATTTCCATATGCGAGGTCTGGATGAATGAATAAGGTTCTTTCTTCTCCTTCAAGCATACCGATAACACCCATTGCAAAACCTTGAATTGTGTCAGCGAGGGTGATTTTTAGATTCTCAGAGGAAAAGCTTTCAGAATTTAAAGTCTTAGCTGAATAATCTACGAGAGGTGAGTCGTTTTCTAAAACAGATCGACCTTCCCCCTTTTTGTTGGTTTTGTAATAAAGTTTTCCTGGAGCTAATTCAAACACTCCTCTCTCTATAGCAAGAGTTTGCAGAAAAGATTCCGCTTGGAGAAGATTTTCTTGGGCTCTCTTTTCTATGAGCTCTTCTTTGAATGTTTTCACTAAAGAACCGATATTTTCCTCATCGAAAAGTTCTCCTCGATCGGCTGCCCGAATGCCTTGGATTACTTGCTCAAGATCATAGGGGACTTTTGCATATCTCAACTGTTCTTCCCAAAGCGAATAACCTCTGTGAAAGGATAAAATTTCTTGAGAGGATTTGGGAGGAGGCTTTTTGTCTCCAAAAGAACATCCGGTTAGACAGAGCACAAACAATATGATTTTCATTGCGGCGCAATCCATTGTTGAAGAGTTACTTCCAGAAAAGATCCTTTTTTATAAGCTTCTCGAATTCGCTCTTTCGTTTTGGCATACGTTTCCTTCAGTTTTTGAATGTCACTGCCATTTTCCCAACAGATAAATCTAGGATCACAAAAGGAATCAAGCCGCGGGTCGCCATCGGTTAATTCAAAACTAGTTCTCTGATCATAAAGGTCGTTGAATTCGGCTACTGAGAACTCCTTTTTATTCGGAGGGAAAAAGGATTTTTCTGCAGGACATCTTTTGGATAAATCCTTACCCAGTGGACGTAGTGTTTGAAATTCCTTTTCCATGAGGAAGGGGGGCGTTATTTTTCCACTAATATGTCTGCAAATTTGCCTTTCCCTTTCAAAATTGTAAGCGTTTTTTTCGCCATATCCCAACAAAACGCCGATTGCGAATTGGGATAGATTGTGCAGTGAACCTTCGCAAATTTTTTCTAAAATTTGTTCAGGGCTATCATCAGATCCTAAATCTCTCCGAAAATCATCTAGATGTTCTTGGATTTCTTTTAGGCAGTTAGTTCTGTTGATCAGATAGAAATGAACTGTTTTTAGTTCTTTGTGGGTTTCCCTTTTTAAAATAAAATGGTCGCTAGGGAAAAGATGTTGATTCCGAAGCCAAGCTTCCCATCCTTTTTCTAAAACATAGGATTTAGAGAGATGGGCAAATTGGTAAGAAGGGGGTGCAAAATCAGCAAGAGACATTGGCTTTGGGCCAAATAGAGTATATCCGAAAACTTCTTCGCGAATTAAAAGCTGAAAAAATTGTTCCAGAGATCTTCGATCTTTTTCTGGAATTGCATGAGTGATTGCTGTTGTTTCAAACGCGAATACGATAAATAAGATGAGAAATTTTTTTACTGAATGGAAATTTAACATCCTAAATCTCCAAGTCAGCTCATGGTGTTAGGTCTTTTTGACGATTTTGCCGCCGGTGACGGGGCCGAGGACTTGGCAGCCGGGGAAGAGGATGATTTCGCCTTTGCCCGATTCAAAATGGACGGCGCCATTGATGATAGTCCCTTGCTTCAGCTCGATCACTTGTTTGTTTTTCAAAGCGGCGTCTTTGTGGATCGTGATCCCTTCTAGCTTGCTGGCTGTGAAGACCGACTTTTGGCTGTAGAGGGAAATGTCTTTTTTAAAAACGGAGCGAACGGCTTGTAGGGAGCCGGCGACGGATCCGCCGTTTTTGATGATGGTTCCCGTTAAATTTGCTTCGCCAATCACGTCTAGAGTGCCAATTTCTGCGTTCAGCGTGATCAGGCTACCGACGAGAGTCACTGACTTCAAGATCGATGTGCCGTTGAGTTTGATAAGTCCCGTCCCATCGAGAGAGTCGATGGTCTCGGCGCCGTAATTGTTAATTCCGGTGACTTGAAAGGCTTTTGTGGGTGTTTCTTCTTTTGTTTTTGTTTCTGCAAAGAGCGAGACAGCAAAGCTAAGTGCTATGAGTCCAAAGATCCAATTTCTAAATTTCATCAGCCTCCAATCAGGGCTTTTGTACGCGTTGTGGGATGAGGGGGTTGTTGCATTTGCGGGGGCATCATCTCAAATCGGAAGAGGTCTTTTGTGATCTCTTGGCGTAAAGTTAAGGAAAAGGCTTCAAACAATGAAAACGATTCATGCTTGAATTCGAGAAGGGGGTCTTTCTGTCCTACAGTGCGCATATGGACGTCAGAGCGGAGATGGTCGATCTGGAGGAGGTGTTCTTGCCAGAGTTGGTCGATCTTCCGCACCATGAGGTTGCGAATCACTTCGGAGAGGACATTTTGCGCTTTTTCCGCTTCATTGAGGTCGGGGCGGAAAGAGGAGAGCAATTGTCTTTGAAAGAATAGTTTTTGCTGGAATCCGGCGATGACTTTTTCACTCATCGTTTGCTCGGTGTCACTTTCTTCCATGCTGAATGGGAATTGGGTGGTGAGGGCGGCTCGGTCTGTCGCAAGCTGCCGGACGACGGTCTCTAAGAGCTCTTCGGCGATTTGCATGGGCTTTTCTGCAAAGAGGAGATCGTTTCGGAAGGCGTAGACTTCTTTCCGCTGCTTGTTCATCACATCGTCGTATTCTAGGGTGTGTTTCCGGATGGAGTAGTTGCGCTGTTCGACCCGTTTCTGGGCGGTCTCGATCGACTTATTGAGGACTTTGGCGGAAATGGGCTCTCCTTCGGGAGGGCGGAACCGCTGCAGAAGCGCAGTCATGCGGGGCGATGAGAAGAGGCGCATGAGCGAGTCTTCAAAAGAGACGAAGAATTTTGAGGAGCCGGGATCGCCGAGGCGGCCCGATCTGCCGCGGAGCTGCCTATCGATGCGGCGGGACTGGTGGCGCGTGGTGCCGATGACGTGCAATCCGCCGATGTCAGCGGCGCCTTCTTTCAGTTTGATGTCTGTGCCTCGGCCCGCCATGTTGGTGGCGAGTGTAATGGCTCCTTTCTTGCCGGCGTCTGCAATGATTTCGGCTTCATGGGCGTGGTTTTTGGCGTTCAGAATCGTGTGTTCGAGTTTGTTTGCCTTGAGGATCCGGGCGAGTTTCTCTGAGACTTCAACCGATTCGGTGCCGATCAAAATGGGGCGCCCTTTTCCGTGGATCTCTTTGATCTCTTTGAGGATCGCGTTGTATTTTTCCCGTTCTGTCATGTAGATTTCGTCGTCGCAATCGACCCGTTTGCAGCCGCGGTGGGTGGGGATTTCGAGCACTTGGAGCTTATAGATCTCTTTGAACTCGTTGGCTTCGGTCATCGCTGTACCGGTCATCCCAGCCAATCGGTCGTACATGCGGAAGTAATTTTGGAGCGTGATCGTCGCATACGTTTGCGTTTCGCCTTGGATGGCGACGTCTTCTTTGGCTTCGATCGCTTGGTGGAGTCCGTCGGAAAATCTTCTTCCGGGCTGTGGTCTTCCTGTGTTTTCGTCGATGATGACGATCTTTTGCTCTTGGACGATGTAGTCGATATCTTTTTCCATGAGCAGATGGGCGCGGAGCATCTGGCGGAGATTGTGGGCTCTTTCTTTCCGCTTTGAGTCTTCTTCTCTCAGGCGGATTTTGGCTTGCAGTTTGTCTTGTTCGGTCGTCGTTTCATCTTGGTCAATCGCCAGGTATTCATGGCCTAGGTCGAACATGACGAAATCGTCGACGCCCACCCCTTCTTTGAACTCGCCCCAGGCTTTGATCCCCTTATCGGTCAGTTCATATTCGTTATTCCGCTCGTCGACGATCATGTAGAGATCTGCGAGCATCTCGAACTTCTCTTCTTTGTTCTGATCGCCGAAGTAGAAGGTTTCCCACTTGTCGATCTCAGCGCGCAGGTCGGGATTTTCTTTGAGCCGCTTGAGGATTTTGTTGCGCGGCGTTCCTTTGCTGACGAGCCAGAGCTGCTTGAACGACTCTTTTCTCTTTTCTTCTTCGGCCTTGGAGAGCTTTTTTGCATTTTCTGTTTCTTCGAGGAGACCGAGGGTTTCGAGCTGGCGGCGGGCATCGGTCGCTAGTCTGTTGCAATAGTCTCTTTGGATCCGCACCAGATAGGAGACGCCTTCTTTCAGCTCGTCGTACATTTGGCGGCTTCCTTGGACAGGGCCAGAAATGATCAACGGCGTTCTCGCCTCATCGATCAGGATCGAGTCGATCTCGTCGACCATGGCAAAGTAGTGGCCGCGCTGTACCTGTTCGTTTTTATGCATCGACATCGAGTTGTCGCGCAGGTAATCGAAGCCGAATTCAGAGGCTGTTCCATAGACGATATCGGAGGCGTAGACTTCTTTTCTCTTGTAGGGATGGACGTCATTGGTCAGGGAAGCGACCGTGAGGCCCAGCCGTCTGAAAATCGAGCCGATCCATTCGCAGTCCCGTTTGGCGAGGTAGTCGTTGACGGTGATCAGATGGGCGGGCTTGCCAGTCAAGGCGTGGAGATAAAGGGGCATTGAGGCAGTGAGGGTTTTTCCTTCGCCTGTCTGCATCTCGGCGATGGAGCCGTGGAACATGGCGATCGCGCCTACGATCTGCACGTCGTAGGGGATCATGTCCCATTTCTGTTCGTAGCCGGAGACATGGACGTCGGTGCCGCAGAGTCTACGGCAAATATTCTTTACTGCGCCAAATGCTTCGGGGACGAGAGAGTCAATCGATTCGCCCTTAGCAAGCCTTTCTTTGAACTCGATTGTTTTGTGGCGCAGCTCTTCTTCAGAGAGCTTTTGAAATTTTTCTTCCCACGCGTTAACCTCGGGGACGAGACGCCAATATTTTTTAAGAATGCGCGATTGGTGAGTTCCAAAGAATTTCTTAAGCAATCCGAACATGAGCCACTGATCCTAAGTTTGACAAAATTTTAGTGGGATTTGTGTTTTCACACAAGGTTTAAAATTCTCATCAGAAAAGTAAAATTTTCTGTTTGGGGATTGAAAAAAATCGTCGCATAAATATAAGTTAGTTCCCCATGGAAATTACGTTTATTGAACGGAAAACGGGGAAGCGGTGCGTCGAGAAGGTCTATGGCCACAAAGTGCTCTCGCTTCTCTATGGAGATGGATTTTGGAATCGGCTCTTTTCGGCTCTCCTTTTGCCGTTGCTCGCCCATGTTCCTTTTTTCTCTCACCTCTACGGCTTTTTGCAAAAGAGGCCTCGCAGCGCCCGGAAAGTGGCTCCTTTCATCGAGGCCTATGGGATCGATGCAAGCGAGTTTGTCGAAGACCGATTCTCTTCATTCAATGATTTTTTCATTCGGAGGCTCAAGAGTGAAAAACGGCCTATCATAGCAGATCCACGCATTCTGGCGACTCCGGCTGATGGGCGTTACTTAGTCTATCCGCAGTTCGATCGATTTTTCGTGAAGGGGCAAGAGTTTTCTCTCACGGCTTTTTTATCTGATTCGGCCATGGCGCACCGTTTTGCCGAAGGAGCGATGGCTATCGTCCGCCTTTGTCCGACCGATTATCACCGCTTCCATTTTCCTTGTGACGGGACTCCTTCCAAAGCGCGTCTGATCAACGGCCCCCTCTATTCGGTGAATCCGATGGCTTTGCGCAAGAAAGTGGCGATTCTCTCGGAGAACAAGCGGATGATTACTGAAATTGAAACAGACTTATTCGGCACGATTTTTTACACAGAGGTTGGAGCGACTTCGGTCGGCTCGATTCATCAGACCTATGCGCCCGAAAAGCCGGTGCGCAAGGGAGATGAGAAAGGGTATTTCGAATTCGGGGGGTCTTGTCTGGTTTTGCTTTTTGAAAAGGATCGGATTGTGTTTGATCCGGACCTGGTGAAGAACACGCAAGAAGGGTTAGAGACCCGGATCAATTTCGGCGAATCATTGGGTAGAGCTTTCGGTTCTTAAAACTCGATGAAGCGCCGTATATTCTGAGGCGGTTAGTTTGGCAACGATTCTTGACGCTCCTGCCGAGCTCCTCCTCCTCCTCTTAGGTCACATTTCCCATGGAGGCAAACGCAACAAGCAACAAAAGCAGCTAGCGGTAGCGCGTAGCCAATGCCGTAGCCAAGAGCTGTGTAGCCTACAACTTTTGCAATGTCAGTACAAAGTCCCTTGACTTTTTCTGAAGTTGCGATGCTTCTGCATGCGTTCGCAGTACCCACTATTGAGATTGCGGGAGCAAGAGCTACTCCCGCTGCTACTGCACTATAAATTCCAACCTTCCAAGCATTCGCATAAGCATCCGGGTACATAATATTATCAGTCGTCGTATCTTTTATATTGCCGAGAATCCATGTGTGCGTAGACATGCTGGCGCCAGAAACGGCCGCAACTAATCCGGTTGCAGCTCCTAGTATTTCCGGCAGATACGATGTTTGATGTCCCTGGTCTTCCTTAAGAAGCGGAGTTTCGGGATTAACGCGGATCGCCGTGTGGTTTTGAGAGGGGATTGATGACATATATATCCTTTTTTTGTTAAAATCTTATTAATTATACGTTAACATTACTTTAATTTAAATAAAAATTATTTATAATTTTAGTCATCTTAATGTCAGTGATTTAATGTTTTACTGTGGCTTATCCCGATTTCTTCGAGTTGAGGGACTTCTGTTTGATATGACTCCCGAAAAGTTAACGAGGCCTCATGAATCAAAACCATGGAATCCAATCATTGCGAATGTCTTTTATCGGGCAGGAGTCATAGAAAAATGGGGAATTAGGACGCTAAATATCCTCAATATATGTAAGGAAAACGGAAACCCTGCTCCAATCTGGGAAGTAAGATCGCAATCAGTCATTGTCTCTTTTAAGCCTTCACACTCCTTTATTAAAGAACTAAGGCCCGAGTCGAGGCCCGAGTCGAGGCCCGAGTCACTGGAAGAAGAAATCTTAGTTTTGCTCCAAAAAACTTCTTTGTCGAAGGCTAAAATAGCTAAAATGCTGGGGCATAAAACAGTTTCTGGTGGTCTTAAAAAAAACCTTCAGAGATTGCTCGCCAAGGGAGTTCTTGCTTTGACTGTACCTTCAAAGCCAAATAGTAGACTGCAAAAATACAAAATTAATGAACGTTCAGATTCCAATCTAGATGGCAGCTGAGAGAGCGGGTCTCTTTGAGCTGTTAATAACGCTGCGCTAATTCCTATTTCTTCGAGCTGAGGAACCAGCGGCAGATGGGGCTGGTGGCGAGGCTCATGAAGAGGCCGAGGGCGAGTGATTTGGAGATGAGGGGCCATTCGGTCGGCCAAATCCAGACGAGGGTGAAGAGGATGGCGATTCCGAGGAAGGAGCGAGCCAGGGCTTCGTTTAGATTTTTGGAGGGGGTTAAGAAGAGGTGGTATTTGAGGGAGAAATAAGTTCCAAGGCCGATTCCCATCGCAGAACCCATGATGTAGGTGATGTTGGGTTTATCGGCAATAAGGAGAATGGCTAGGGGGATCGCGAGGCTGAGAAGAAGAGACGGGAGGGGACCGATCTTAGCGAGGAATTTCTCGACGGGGTCTTTGCAGAGGATGAAGAGGCTGAGAAGGACGAGCGCAACGGCCCAGCCGCCGAGGAGGTCTGTGGGGTAATGGACGCCGAGGTAGAGGCGAGAAAAACTGATCAGGAGGATGTAGCTGATTCCGATGACCCAAGCAGCCCTGGTTCTCCAATAGTAAATGAGGATTCCTCCGAGGAAGAGACAGGTTTGCGCGCCGCCGCTGGGGAATCCGTAGCTTTCTGGATGAAACATCCCGAGTTCAGGAATATCTTGACTGGGGCGGGGCCAGGCGAGGATGGTTTTTGCAAAGGAGTTGACGAGGTTATTGAGGGTGAGCCAGTAGAAAATTCTGAGGCCCCAACGATAGGAAAAGCCGAGCCAAAGAACGGGAATGAGGACAAAGAAAAAATAATCGGAATCGAAATAGTTGAGAAATCGAAAGAGGGGGTCGAGAAATTCGATCCGATGTAGGACCAGATCCTTCATGAAGTCGAGTTGTTCTGGGTGCAACGGCATGCTCATGACCGAAGTTTAATCGGTTATTTCTTTCGATACAAGACTGCAAATGGGGCATTGTTCTTTGTGGTGTGCGCGGGCGGGGCAGTATTTTCTCGCAAAATAGATGATTTGCAAGTGGATTTTTATCCACTGATTTTCTGGAAATAGGCGCTTGAGATCTTTCTCGGTTTGAACGACTGTTTTGCCAGAACTGAGGCCCCACCGATGGGCACAGCGGTGAATGTGCGTGTCAACGGGGAATGCGGGTTTTTGGAAGGCTTGCGCCATGACGACCGAGGCGGTTTTATGGCCGACGCCCGGGAGTTTCTCCAGCGATTCAAAGGTTTTGGGGACTTTGCCTTTATGGTGCTCGATCAGGTCTTGGGAGAGCTTCCAAATGGCGCGCGATTTAGTGGGGGCGAGGCCGCAGGGGCGGATGATCGCTTCGATTTCTTTGGGCTCAAGTTGGATCATTTGCTGCGGAGTATTGGCTTTGGCAAAGAGTTTGGGCGTGATTTTATTGACTCTCTCATCGGTGCATTGGGCAGAAAGAAGGACGGCGATGAGGAGGGTATAGGCATCTTCGTGCTTTAACGGAATGGTCGGGTGAGGAAATAGCTTGTCGAGAATTTCAGCAGCCTTACAGGCTCGTTCTTTTTTGTTCATTTGCCTAAACAGAATTTAGAGAAGATGGCGGTTAAAATATCTTCAGTTACATTGGTTCCGATGATGGTGCCGAGCTCATTCAAGCAGGCGCGCATGTCCGAAGCGACAAACTCGGCGGAAATGCCTTGCTTCAATCCGGCAATGACAGTTTGGCACGACTCGATCGCATGCGTCAGGGCTTGAAAATGGCGCTGCTTTGTGATCATCACTTCCTCTTTTGAGGGAGGTCCTGTTTTCCAAATCAACCGCTCAATCGCTTTTTTCAGATCGTCGAGGCCGAGTTTTTGCTTGGCCGAAATTTGGACGGAGGGGATTTTCTCTGTGGGCTGGCAAAGGTCGATTTTATTCCAAATCACTAGAGTCTTTTCTTGCGGGGCGATTTGCAAAAGCTGCCGGTCTTTGTCCGATAAGGGACGGCTCGCATCTAAAAGCAGTAAAATCAGATCGGCTTCTTGCATCGCCGTTTGAGATCTGCGGATCCCCTCTTGTTCGACTAGCTCTTCTGTGTCTCGAATGCCGGCGGTGTCGATAAGCCTGAAATGGAGGCCGCCGAGGCGTAAATCTTCTTCTAGAAGATCGCGGGTGGTGCCGGCGATTTCGGTGACGATCGCTCGCTCTTTGCCGAGGAGGGCGTTCATGAGAGATGATTTGCCGACGTTTGGAGAACCGAGGAGACAAAGGGAGATGCCGGTGTGCAAGGCTTTCCCGTCATGGAAGGTGGCTCGGAGTTTTTCCATCTGGATAGAGATCGCTTCCAGAGAGGCAATGATCTCTTGCGTAGTGGCAAATTCGAGGTCGTCTTCGGGAAAGTCGACCCATGCTTCCAAAATCGCCGCTACGTCGGTCAGCTCTTTCTGGAAAAGGGCGATTCTTTCCGATAAAGACCCTTGCAGCTGCCTTTCGGCATTTTCAAGAGCAAGGTCACTTTTCGCTGCGATGAGTTCTTGAACGGCTTCTGCTTGGGCCAGATCGATCTTCCCATTGAGGAAGGCGCGGAGGGAAAATTCACCGGGCTGAGCCGGGCGGGCGCCCGCTTCAAAAATCCGCTCCAGGACGCGCCTCGTAACGAGGCTGCCGCCATGGCAAGAGATCTCCACCGTATCTTCGCCGGTGTAAGAGCGGGGACCTTTCATCCAGAGGAGGAGGACGTTGTCTAAAACTTCCCCCCCTCGGCCCAAAATATTTCCATAGTGGGCGGTGTGGCTTTTGCAACCTTCCAATGATTTTGAAAAGATGGCGGCCGCAATCTCGAAGGTCTGGGGACCAGAAATGCGGATGACGGCGATCGCCCCCTCTCCCGCGGGTGTTGCAATGGCTGCAATAGAGTCATTATTCATAGAGCGGAGAGCATATCAGCCTCCCTATATCTTTTGAAGACTCAACCTGGAAACTATCCCACTTATAATAAGCAAGTGGTTGACAGTAAGTATGTTGCTTGTTTGTTGCGACGTAGTTATGTTAACTTGATGTGATCTTGTTTTAATAATTTTATATGTGATGTATAATATTGCAAATTATTTAACTATATAGGATTTTTATGTCTTTCGATCGCGCTGCTGCCTTTGCCCTTTCCCCTTTTGGAACTTTGCTGCCAATGCCTGATCCTGCAGGTTTCTCAAATTCGGAGACTCCGCTAGCCGATGTCTCTGGAAGAGTTTCTAATCATGCCTCCAGATTACTTGCCGAAGGGAGTCAGGGGAGCGTGTATTCCAGTCAAAACCCCGTAACTAGTTCCCCATGGGCGGTGAAAGTTTGTAAGACTCAAGATTCGATCAATAGCCTTTGCAGAGAAGATATGATTTTATCATACCTCGAGGGTCCTCACACTGTAGAGAAAAGGGGGCTTGTCCGTTCTCAGCAGAAAGCAGAATTGCGTATGAAGCGTATGGAGAGTCCCGATTTATTCACTCTCATCCATAAAAATCCTGAAAGATTTACTTCTGCGGTGTTGTTTGATATCGCAAAGAAGGGACTGGAGGCTCTCCATTTTTTTCAATCGAAAGGAGTTGTTCATTCCGATATTAAAACCGAAAATTGTTTCTACGATTTTAAAACCGGAAAACTCACATTTATCGATTTCGGACACGCCTTTTTCCAAGGAGTAGAAAACTGGAGCGGGGGTACTTTTGGCTACCTTTCTCCGGAAAAATTATTGGACTTGCCGGTGAGTTTTGGGATTGATATGTGGGCACTTGGCGTTATGCTTTTTGAGGCATATGTCGGTGGAAATATGTTTTGCCCAGATGAGCCATACAATGCTAAGGACTTGATTTATGCCTTTGCACAGCAATTTGGCGATCCTTTTTTAGAGTATTTAGGGATGGCGGTGATTCAGAAGAGAGATGGGTACTCTTTAGAGGAAATTCGAAAAATATTTAAGAGTAACTATTTGCAATTAGAGGGCAAGGATTTTCTTACGCCTCCTTCGATAAAGAGGGATCGAGTATTCTCTATTCCTTGGCGAGATAGAATTCGGAGCGCTGCGGCCCAAAAAGGGGAACAGGCAGAGCCGATCATCCGTTTCCTTGAAAGGATATTTACTTGCGAAAATCGGATGACACCGGAAGAGGGACTGCGCGCATTTTTCCCAACTTCTCTTTCTAGTGGAGCGTTTCCGCCACCGCTATACTCAGATTCTCGTTCGAGCTCTTCTTTCCCAGAGAACTCCGATCCAATGGAGGAATTTTCACCCGGATAGTCTAAACGGCTATATTTTCTGCAGCGCCAGGCTGATGATTTTGCCTAAATCCGTCTCGTCCTTTTTTGTCTCGAGGGCTGCTTGCACGGCTTTCTGCGCTTCGAGAGGGTTGTAGCCGAGGTGGAGGAGGGCGTTCATCGCATCGCCGATCAGATCGCCTGCTGAACTGAGGGAGACTGTTTTGCCTCCTTTCACGCCTTTGAACTTGTCGCGCATTTCGATGACGAGCCGTTCGGCTGTCTTTTTGCCGATGCCGGGGATTTTGCTGAGGAGGCGGACGTCAGCTGTTGCAATGGCTCTTTGAAAGGCGGTGAGTTCCATGTGGCCGATAATTGCCAAGCCGGTCTTGGGGCCAATGCCTGAGAGGGTAATTAAAATTTCAAATAGATCTCTCTCTTGTTTATCTAAAAATGCATAGATCGTATTTGAGTCTTCCCGGATCACTTGAGAAAGAAATAATTGGAGGGGCGCTTCAAGGGCTGGTAGGCGTGTGTAGGTGCTCAACGGAATGGAGAGGCGGTAGCCGATGCCCCCCGTTTCCACGATAGCTCTGGCGGGGGTTTTTTCTTTTAATATCCCTTTGATCGATTCGTACATTTTTTAACCTCAGTTGGTGAACGCAGCAAATAGCCAGAGCCAGGGCGTCAGCGGCGTCCTCAGGCTCGGGCAAAGTGGGGAGACGCAAAAGCGTCTGAATCATTTTTTGAACTTGGATCTTGCTCGCCCCTCCATGGCCGACGACGGCGAGCTTTGCTTTTTTAGGAGTGAATTCGTAGATGGGAATGGATTTTCTCACAGCGGCTAGGTAGACCATCCCTTTTGCCATGCCGAGCTTGATCGCGCTCTGTGGATTCTTCATGACAAATTGAGACTCGACGGCAATCGCAACGGGCGCGTATTTTTCGATCAGCGCTTCGACACCGTCAAAAATAATCTTATAGCGTTCGGCGAGCTCTAGTTTAGGGGGAGGGCGTATGCAGCCGAAATCAATAGGTTGGGTATCGACATCGATCACCCCATATCCGGTAATGCGAGTTCCGGGATCGATGCCGAGAATCACAGATCGTTTTGCCATAGGATTGTTTTAAACGATCTGCCATTCTTTGAAAAGATTTTAGTAGAAGACTTCTGTGTAAAATGGACCGTAGGCTTGAAGAGATGAGGCCGTTTGTGAGCGAGTTTGCGAAGGGATATGTTGAATTACTTTATTGAATATATACTCCGCGCGGCAAGGTCTTTAAAATTTTTCATCGGGATCTTTTGCGCTCCAGCGCATTGCTCGCACTCGCAAACTTTCTAAGTTTGCTTCGTGTCTCCGCAACACTACTGGAACGCAAAATCTCGCCGCCAAAAAATTAAGAACCTAGCCGCGCGGAGTATAGATTTGCTCATTTCACTTTCTACAATGGGCCTAATTTCACTTTTGTCATAGCAACTAAAGAAAAAGTTTAATGCCACACGCCACCAGGAATCCCAACCCATTGCATGAAAAATTATATTCACCCGGTCTGCGGTTGTCTTTCTTGCATCAATAAAGTTCTGCTTATTGTTAGTAATATGTTCTCTTACTGCATTTCCGATTTCCATATTAATTCATTTTAGCATTGAAGGCGTGTAATTATAACAAAACTTATCTAATAACAGAACTGTTTTAATTAAAAATTGGTTTGTGTCAGGCCGTGAAAAAGAGTATGCTTTCAGGCAGGAGAAAAAAATATGGTGCCTCAAAATATTCTTGTGCGGATGCCCAACTGGGTGGGTGATTTGATCATGGCAACTCCTGTGTTGACCGATTTAAGAAGGGCTTTTCCAAAGGCTTCGATCACTGCGATGTGCCGCACGCCGCTTTGCGAGCTATTGAAAAAAGATGAGGCAATCGATGAGCTTTTTTGTTTCACCAAGCCGTCGAACGATTTTGTCCGTCGCGAGGAATTGCGCGATATCATTGCGAAGATTTCTGCGGGAAAATACGACGTGGGAATTTTGCTGACGAATTCTTTTTCTTCCGCCTGGTGGCTGCGGGTCGGCAAGGTGAAGCGGCGCATTGGCTATTCGGCCCATTTTCGGAGGTTATTGCTCACCGATCCGCTTTATCTAGAGAAGAAAAAAGAGCATCTGGTGACGAGTTTTAAAAAGCTGCTTGGCCCGCTTGGCGTGCCTGTTTCTGAAACGGCTCCGCGGCTGTATGTGACGGGTCAAGAGGTGGAGGCGTCGAAGCAGCTTCTTTATCAGCGCGGGTATATGAAGGGAAAAAGGTTGATCGGCATCAATCCGGGCGCGGCTTATGGGAGTGCAAAATGTTGGCCTCCCGAGCGGTTCCGGGCTTTGGCGATGAGACTTCTCTTGGAAACGGATGCCTACGTTGTTTTTTTTGGCGATGCGAAGACGGCAGGTCTAGTGAAAGAGATCTGTCGCGGGTTGCCGGAGAAGGTGATGGATTTGGCGGGGGTGACGAGTTTGCGGGAGCTTGCCTGTATCATCAAAGACTGCGATGTGTTGGTGACGAATGACAGTGGTCCGATGCATATTGGAGCTGCTTTTAGAACGCCTCTTGTTGCTCTCTTTGGCTCGACGGATGAGGTTCTCACGGGGCCGTATGGACAAGCTCAAGATGTGATCAACAAACATGTGAAATGCTCTCCCTGTTTCAAGCGGGTGTGTCCGATCGATTTCCGGTGCATGATGGAGATCACCGTCGATGAGGTGGTGGAGAGAGTCCTTGAAGCTTTAAGAGGAAAGACTTCTCGTGTTTAGAACGTTGGCCAGGGTGCTTTTGCCCAATCCTTTCGACTCGATGTTGAAAAAAACCGCGCGGAGCGGGGGGCGGCGGATCTTGCTCGGATGGAATCGGGGTTTGGGCGATATCGCTTTGGGCCTTTACGCCATGGTGCAACGAGTATTGGATTTCATTCCTGAGGCAGAGGTGACTTTTCTCATTCGGGAGAATCTGCGAGATGGGTTTTCCCTGCTCGAGGGGGTGAAAACGATCGTCGCTCCCGACTGGAAACGGGGTGAGCATGTCTCCGTGAAAAAGACGTTGCTTCAGCTTGGGATCGACCCCAAACAGTTTGATCTCATCGTGGAAAACCCGAGTCCTACTGATTGGGTCCGTTGGCAACGGGGAAAAATCGTCCCTCGCCTTAAATGGGACAAGGCTCACGACGCTCTCTACCAAAAATTCGGATTGGAAGAGGGCTGTGTGACGATCGGCGTACAGATCGCCGCTGAGACAAATTACGGTCTTTGGCGCAACTGGCCGCTTCAGAGATGGGTAGAACTCTTCGATCGGTTGGAGGGGAAAGCGCGAGTTTTGCTTTTCGGCTTTGGCGATGTGCCTAAATTTTCTCACAAGGGACTCGTCGATCTGCGGGGCAAGACGACTCTTTTTGAGTTGTTATCGATCATTAAGCATCGCTGCGATGCGTTGATCCTTCCCGACTCGGGGATTTTGTCGATGGCCTACTATCTCGATGAATCGTTTCCTCTCCATGTTTTATCTCTTTGGGCCGATCCGAATCACGGCATCTTGAAGCAGGGAGTCGCCTCTCCCAATCGCCAACTGGTTCACTCTCCGTTGATTGGGGAGAAGCGCGATTTGTCGTCGGTGACGGTGAACGTCGTCATGGATCGCCTTTTTCCAGCCGTGAAAAATTCAACAGCTGGAGTGGGCGCTATCATTCTTGCCGGCGGACAGGGGACCCGTTTGGGCTATGTGGGGCCAAAAGGCCTTTTCCCCGTTGCTGGGAAAACTCTTTTCCAATGGCTTTTAGAAAAAGTGCCAAGCAAAGAGCTCCCGATTGCCATCATGACTTCTCCTTTGAATCACGAGGAGACGGTGGCCTATTTTAAAAAGAATCAGTTTTTCGGATTGGATATTCACTTCTTTCAGCAGGAGATGCGCCCTTTTCTCGATGAAGAGAAGCGTCCCTTGGATCTCAAAGGGCCCAACGGCAATGGGGCCGTTTTCCGCTCCTTTGTCCAAGCGGGTCTCGCCGATCTTTTTGCGGCAAAAGGGGTGGATCTCCTCACGATTGCCTATGTTGAAAATCCGCTCTCAGACCCTTTTGATGCGGCGATGATTGCCCGCGCACGAGAAACAAAAGCTGACGCTGTTGTGAAATGCATCGAAAAACGGGAAGCCGATCCGATCTCCCTTTTCCACCAA